>TARA_R110002110_G_scaffold415849_1_pt1 | contig 152690 bp, 153 predicted proteins | sample TARA_R110002110 | Tara Oceans TARA_R110002110 (sample SAMEA4397330) | marine metagenome | biome: Polar Biome; feature: [SRF] surface water layer (ENVO:00010504); material: water (ENVO:00002006), including particulate matter (ENVO:01000060) such as... | depth 5 m | reverse complement strand
TTGTTTTTGATCAAGTTTCTATAATAATTCGTGGGGATAGGTCAGACTCTGTCCCCTTGATTTTCTTCAGGCAATCGTTTTACTAACAGCATCGTCATGTCATCGACTTGAGATTTGCGTCCGGTGAAAGTCGTTATCGACTCCTGTAAAATATTTATAATTTCTTCAACCGATTTATCCTGATTTTCTTTTAACAAAGCGATCACTCTTGTCAGTCCAAAAGCTTCATCTTCATCATTTTTTCCTTCGTAACAACCATCAGAAAACATTGCGACGATATCATCCGGCGCAAGCGCGAATTCAATTGGTGGCTCCATGTTTAAAGGGGTATCAATACCCAAAGGAATCGATTGCGCTTCCAGGTTTTCGACCGTGCCTGTCTGTTTACGAATAACCAGGGTTGGTCCATGTCCAGCAGAAAAATATTTTGCCGTATGTGTATTCATACATAAGACCAGTGCCGTCAACGTAACAAATTGTCCAGAAGGCAAATCATTTGATAGCAACTGATTCACACGTTGGATGATTTCAGAAATATTTTGATGTTCTCCCAACATTGCCCGGAAATAAGCGCGACTCGATACCGTCAACAGTGCCGGGCCAATACCATGCCCTGAGACATCAGCCAGCATAAAAATCGTTTGACCAGGATCTGGTGTTACTAAATCATAATAATCACCCCCCGCATGTCTGGCAGGCGTGCTAAAGGCAGCAACATCATAACCCTGTAATTTCGGCAAGGGTGAAGGCAACAAGTTTTTCTGGACTTCGCTCGCCAGATTCAATTCATCCTGCAACGCCATGTCTTCTACTGCGAGATCGACATAAGAACGTAACTCAAGCGTAATAAAGTACATAACAATTGCCGCGATGAATAACATCAACGACATAAAGAGATACAAGGTATTCGGATGCGGGTTCAATTCCTGAAAGTCACCAAAATATAACACTCTTATCGTCAATGCCAAATAACATACTGAACTAAGCAGTCCTGTGATTAATGTCAGGCCTGGTGTCAGACGTAATGCCGATGCAGAAATAATGATTAATATAAAAACATATACAGGAGATATTAAAATAGTAAATGGATTGTCGGCGACATCCATAATTATCACCATCGCGACAACCGGCAATAGACCTTCCACTACAGACTCAAAATACCTCAAGAAACTCATGATCCGTTTTTTCTTTTTTATCGCATTACGAACAACAAACAAAAAGATCGCCTCAAAACAGGCGAATATAAAAACGGTATAAAGTATCGAACGCCCAAGGCCAATTTTTGATTCAGGCGCAAAGAAAAAAGTATAAAAACCAATCAGAGAGACGACAGCTAAAACGATCAACATCCCTTTTGCACGCAAATGTTCGCTTTTGAGTCGAAGTAAATGAAAATCGGTAAATATGTCTGTCATATGAAAAGTATATCTTATGGGAAAAGGGGACGTTACCCTTTAAATCTTCATAAAAAAATATATTCTTGTAATAGCGTATTTTATTTTTATGAAATAATATGTTTTTACATTTGAAAACGCTTGGAAAAGGAGGGTCAATTGAAGTCCACTATTTGCAGATTAATAGCGTTATCATTTATCACGATATTATATGGCTGTAATACTATCGCCCCCGTAGTACGGACAAATATTACCGTATTCTATACAGACCAATACAGCCCCAGGGGTACTATCGCAGTTGTCGCATCCGATGTTAGCGTCAATAACTCTTTAGAGTGGGCCGCATATAAAAAGAAATTTGAAGCCAAGTTTGCTGACAATGGATATATCATCGAACAAGATCCAAACAACGCTCGTTTTATAGCATTAGTTGCCTACGGAATAGACAATGGAGAAACCGCTATAGTTTCTACCCCTATTTATGGACACACTGGTGGCGGCACAACCACAACAACCGGAACAGCTGGAAACGTTAATTATACAGCGACAAGCTACACCATGCCGACTTATGGTGTTGTCGGAACCGCTACCAGTAGCCAGACTGAATACACTAGCGCCATAGCATTAGATATAGTTGAATCTGATAGCATGAAAGAAGACTCGCCTAATAAAGTCTACGAAGGTCGTGCAAAAAGCACAGGCACTTGCTCCGTTATTGTAGAAGTTTTTGATGAAATGCTAGAAGCAATGTTTACGGATTTCCCTGGTGAAAATGGGCGTAATCGAAAAATAGAGACTCCGAGTATTAACAACTGTTAATTGAAATTAAAGGGTAGCATCCACTTTTATGTTTAAAAAAAGTGGGAGCAGATCACACTTTTTTCCCTTAAATTATAGCTATATAATATTTAAATAAATCTGTCCCCTTTAATTCGTGGAACGAACAAATGTTTCCCAACTATATTGAACCACTCTATAGACCACCAAGCGAAGCCAATTCGCTAATCCTTCAGGTAACCAATGGATGTTCCTGGAACAAGTGTACTTTTTGCGATATGTACACAGCGCCGCAGAAGAAATTTCACCTAAAACCACAAGAACAGATCGAAGCTGAATTGAGCAATATTGCAAACTCAGATCCATCGATAAGAAGAGTTTTTCTGGCCGATGGCGACGTCATGACCTTATCCTTTCGACGCCTGAAAGATATCATGCGCGCGATTAATCAATATTTACCAGATGTACAGCGAGTTTCATCTTATTGTCTACCGAGAAATATCAAGAATAAAACAGTAGAAGAGTTACGCGAATTACGTTCAATGGGCTTGGGGCTGGTTTATATCGGTGGTGAATCTGGTGATGATGAAATACTTGAAAAAATAATCAAAGGTGAAACCTACCAGTCTTCATTAAGCGCCCTGCAAAAAACACAACAAGCAGGAATAAGTCGATCAGTGATGATTCTCAACGGCCTTGGAGGAAATAAATATAGCGAGCAACACGCCATCAATTCAGCACGACTGATGAACGATACTCAACCAGAATACCTCTCAACATTAGTCGTTTCTTTTCCATTGGGTGTAGAAAGATTTCAAGATAATTTTGGTGGTGATTTTACGCCACTGACTCAAATAGAATTGGCACAGGAAATGGAAATACTGCTCTCAACCTTACAACTGGAAAAAACGATATTCCGCAGCGACCATGCATCAAACTATCTTATCTTAAGAGGTACGCTCAATAAGGATCGTGAAAAATTATTACAGACCGTACGTTCTGCAATCTCAAAACCGGGCTCAGTCCCCTTACGCCAGGAATGGCAACGTGGTCTCTAGATAGCGCTTTCCACTGAGACAAGCTCGATTACAAAAACCGTGGGCTGACCCCTATTGGTCCTTATTTCTTTTTCAATCCCAAGCATTCTCTACTACTAATACCGTTATAATCTTGTCTTGTGATACTTCAATTAATCCAAGCTGAGTAAGTTTTTTGATGTCTCTATATTCGGTTCTAGAAGTCAACCCCTCGTACAACCCTTTGAACCATGGCTTAGATTGAACATCTTTCAATTTATGTTGTATACCTTGGGGAAGCAGATTATTAATTATAGTAAACTGCCTAATATTTATATCTTTTTGCTGCAAATATGTATTAACTTTATTTTCATATAAGATATAAGCTAGCAAGTTATTCATCCTATCGTGAAGTTCATTGATTACTTGCAACAAACCCGTTAGAAAGAAGTTTATAAATATAGTGTTAGGGTATTTTTCATTATTTTCTTCTGCACTTCTTACTTCATTAAACTTTTTAAAGTACTCATCTATGTTTTCCAAATAATACTTAGCCATTGCAAAAGGTGCATATTTAAAACCCGAACCTCTCAATATATATGCTTCAAGAACACGGCCTACTCTTCCATTCCCATCCCAAAATGGATGTATTCGTTCGAAATAATAATGCGCCAACGGTGCCCTTACTGTAGGAGGCAGGTCTTTAACTTCTTCCGAGTTAATCCATTCAAGAAACCCATCAATAAGCATTTTTATGTCGTCATAACACTTAGGGGGAACATATACTCCTCCATGTTGCTGAGATCCTATTTTAGTAATTTCACCTTTTTTATTTTTTCTATATTCTCCAGGAATATTTCTAGGCTCATCAGTCAATTTATTGGTAACTAAAAAGTGTAACTCCTTGATCATAGATTCTTCGATTACTGGGATTTCCTTTATTCCAACAAATACTTTAGCGTTTTCAATGGCCTTATCATAAGCAGCGCTGATATTTTTAACTCGAATCTCTTTTTCTATTTTTGTTTCAACAGAACTTTTTAAGACAGCTTTGGTTTCTTCTAATGTTAATGTCCCTCCCTCAATAGTATTTGTGCCATGAATACTGCTCGCCAATACTTCCTCATGAAATGCGTTAACCATGTTAGGGAGACTAGGCACACTTTTAAATCTTAATTGTGCGTCATGAACTCTTTGCCCAATCATGTTCAAGGCATCCAGATCAACACCTACCTGAAAAGTAAAAACCCCGGATCTATGTGTTTCAATCCTTATTTTTTCTGTTTTATTGTCACCAATCATGTCATTTTTTTATTCTTATTTTATTGATAAAATTCATATACTTATTATTATTTAAACGCATTTATTATGTCTTTTTCTGGGAAATTATGTCAAATATTTTGTCCATTGTATAGTCAATTTTAAAGAGGAGGTTGCTGGAATATTAGAAATTCCAATGTCTTGCTATATAGATAATTCGGAAAAAGATAATTTCTGAAAATACAGAGGAATCGATCCTATAGCTTTAAAGTTAAGAACTTCCTTTTCAGACAGAATTAGTTTTCGTCAGCGCGAGGTTTTCGAGCAACGGAGTTTATGCGTTATAAATGAGTAGCGCAGAAAGCTGAAGCAACGAAGCTCTGGGACAAAAAGTGCCTTTCTGCTACCCGGTCCAGCCCAGTCCCGCAGAAATACAATTAATCGATAACAACAATGGCACCAACCCTCCCAAATCATCATCACCCTCTTCGCGGTTACGAAATTCCTTCACCAGTTGCACTTGTTCCATGCCTGCTTGAAACAGTACGGGAGAACGACGATTGAGTTTTCGGCTGAACTTTTTAAAGCGTTCACAGAGTTGCTCTTCGCCTGTGATCTTCAAGACCATTTCGACGGATAAGTTATATTCATCGACGACCATGCCGAATACGGTGTCGCGTAATTTTTCATTTTCGACGAGTCTGGAATAGGACGCTGATACCTCCAGGTCAACCAGTGCTAGTGTCTTTTCAGCCTCATCAAGGATCAGGCGGAACAGTCGCGTATCGTTAAACATACTCTTAATTAGCTGTTCACCTTCGGTGCCGCATTCGTCAATAAATGACTTTAATGCGGTACCGATACCATACCAACCGGGTACCAGGTGTCGGTTTTGTGTCCAGGCAAATACCCAGGGGATGGCTCTGAGATCGCTTAGCGACTTGGCACCAAAACGTCTTGCCGGTCGCGAACCGATATTCATCTTCGCCAGTTCTTCAACCGGACTGGCAGCACTGTAGTAATCAACCAATCCTTCTGTCTCTGCCAACTCCCGGTACTTGTTGAACGCAAGCTCAGACAAGTGTTCCATCGCCTGGTCGAAATCCGGATTCGGTTTTAGTGCCTCTTCGTCTAATGATTTCAAGGTATGTTCAAACACACTCGCGGCCAGCAGTTCCATTTGGTATTGCGCGGTACCTTCATTGGCATACTTGGATGACACCACTTCACCTTGTTCGGTGATGCGCATTTGTCCATGAATTGAACCGGCCGGCTGTGCGGCGATGGCATGACCCGTCGGCGCACCACCACGACTAACCGAGCCACCTCTACCGTGAAAGAAGGAAAGTGGGATGCCTGCTTCCTGCCCTGTTTTGGTGAGACTGGTTTGCGCCTTGGTCAATTCCCAGTTTGCCGTGAAGTAACCGCCGTCTTTATTCGAGTCGGAATAACCGATCATGACTTCCTGCACACCGGTCTGGTGTTTAATCGATTGTATGATGATCGGTATACGTAATAATTCTGCCATCATGTCCGGCGCACGTTGCAAGTCATCAATCGTTTCAAACAAGGGGACTATCGGTAAGCGACTGTAGACTTCACCATTTTCAACTGCAAACAATCCTGAGTATTTTGCCAACAGATAAACACCTAACAGATCACTGACAGATTGCGTCATGGATAAAATAAAATGACCAAAGGCTTCGCGATCCAGTTTGTCCATCATCTTGGCAGACATCTGGAATAACCCCAGTGTTGATGCAGATGGCTTATCCAGATTGGAAAAGATCGGCAGCTTTGCCAATGGTTTATCCAGTTCGGTTAATAACCAGGTCTTCCATTCATCACTTCCGTGTTCAGGGTTAGTGTCATGCCCATGAATGGCTTTATAGATAGAAACCAGTGTGTTGTTTACCGTGGTCGAATTCTCGCGCAGATCCAGTCGCACGGTACGAAAACGAAATGCCTCTGCTTCCTGCAATAAAGGCAGAATGGATGTACCCGCCAGATGTTTACAGTCCGCAGTACTTAAACCGAACATGAGTTGTTTAAGATGTTTAATAAACTCATCTGCATCGATATAACGTATACCGCTATGATGACCGTCCTTGTCATTCTCGACTGTGCCACGAAGTTTGATCAGCATGCAGGTTAGAAATTGGCGGAATACTTCACCCGGATTTCTGCTAGTAACATGTTCAAGTTCATCGATACCTTCCAGTATCGATTCAAGATCTTTGACAAAGGTATCAGGCAGTTGAATATTTTCTTTAGAGACACTCAGCTTATGTACCAGATCTTCCATGCGCTTGATGTAATGCAACAACACCATCTGTCGGTTTTTAAGCAATGTATCGCGGGTAACCTCATTAGTGACAAACGGATTACCATCGCGATCACCACCAATCCATGAACCAAACTGAAAGAACGGTTTTATCGAAAAGTCATTTTCAGGATAACTCTGTTTCAGCGCCCATTTTAATTTTTCATGCGTTTCCGGAATTCGCTCGTATAAGGATTGCTCGAAAAAATGTAGGCCCCAGGCAACTTCTTGTGCAACAGAAGGTTTTTCCCGTCGCAATTCACCGGTTAACCAAAGCAGATCAATTTCATTTCGTAACGCATCAATAAATTTTTCACGTTCGCGAGTTGTCCAGCGAGAACCTTCCAATCGATACAACAACACATAAATGCGGCGATGGATCTCCAATACAGTAACCCGTTTTGCCTCAGTCGGATGCGCCGTTAATGTAGGGCGAATATGTGCGACGTCCAGTAAACGCTGAACCTCGTCACGACTGACACCAGCTTGACTTGCCTGTTTGAACACATTAGCGAAAGTGCCCGGCATGTTCTCCAGACCATATTCTTTCTCGCCCATACGTCGTCGACGCATACCGGTATTTTCTTCCGCTACGTTGAGTAACTGAAACCAGATACCCCAGGCCTGAAGTATACCCAGTAGTAATTTACCGTCTCCCGGCGGGATTGCTAACTCGCCACGGACATAAGGCAGGATTTCTTTGTGGCGATGTTCAATTACCTGAATCAGTTGATCGGTTAAAAGACCAACGACTTCTTTTACGTAATCTGCTGAAGCTTCGTCTATGGCTTTTTTGTTCAATTTAGCTTGTGCTGGCGTCATATAAGATATTGTCTACTAATAAGTTTAAGCAACACGGTCACCGGGTTCATTCCCATCAAAGAACGCCTTTACGTTTGCAAGAGATCGAAGCCCCATAGCAACGCGGGTTTCTGTTGTTGCACTACCTAAATGCGGTAGTAGCACCACATTTTCCATCGATAATAACGCTTCTGTCACTCTGGGTTCCTTGGCAAAAACATCTAGTCCTGCACCGGCAATCGTACCGTCTTTTAATGCTTGTACTAATGCTGGCTCATCAACCACATCGCCACGGGCAGTGTTGATCAAGAACGCAGAGCTTTTCATCATGTCTAGACGTTCTGCATTCATAAGATTGGTATTCGCGCCGCCGCCTGGACAATGTAACGTTACAAAGTCTGAGTCTTTCAGTACCTCATCAACTGTATCAAATTGCTTCGCACTGTATTTCTTAATCACTTCATCCAATGGTGGGTACGGATCATAAAAACAGATCTCCATACCAAAACCAAAATGTGCTTTTTGGGCAACGGCTTGTGCGATTCGACCAAAACCGATAAAACCGAGTTTCTTGCCCGTTACTTTGGTTGCCAGCATATGTGTTGGACACCAGCCATCCCACTTCTTATCACGTACTAGTCGTTCTCCTTCGCCGACACGGCGCGAAACCGTCAGTAATAAACTCATGGCAATATCCGCGGTACAATCAGTCAAGACTTCGGGGGTGTTAGTGACTACCACGCCCTCTGCTTTCGCCGCGTCGATATCAATGTTATTAAAACCGACACCGAAGTTTGAAACGATCTTGCACTTGCGTCCTTCGACTCCAAGAATATCTTCGTTAATCTGAAAGTCCGAAACAGTCGGACAAACAGCATCTGCGTTTTGCATCGCTGCTTTTAGTTCTTCGATCGACATCTTATGATCGTCTTCATTCAAAACGACATCGAACAGTTCTTGCGCCTTAGCTTCTGCTTCTGTAGGCCATTTACGGGTAAGAACAACCTTAGGTTTTGACATATAAATAGGCTCCGCTTAACTTACTTTAGCCAGTGCTTCTTTTACTATTGAAGCAAATGATGAAGGGTTGGGCACAACTATCACACCACATTCCTGAAGGATTTCTACTTTCTCTGCGGCACTTTCACCAACAGCAGAAATAATCGCGCCAGCGTGTCCCATGCGACGGCCTTTGGGTGCAGTTAAACCGGCAACGTAACCAATCACTGGTTTGGACATATTTTCTTTTGCCCACATCGCAGCATCTACTTCTTGTGGTCCGCCAATCTCACCAATGATAACGACCGCAGAGGTTTCATCGTCTTCTTCAAAGGCGGCTAAATGATCACGGAATGAACTGCCGTTGATCGGATCGCCACCGATACCAATACTGGAAGAGACACCAATACCAGCATCTTTCATCTGTGAAGCAGCCTCGTAACCCAGGGTGCCGGAACGACTGACGATACCCACATTTCCCGGGAGATAGATATAACCCGGCATGATGCCCATCATGCATTTTCCTGGGCTGATAGAACCAGCACAGTTAGGGCCGGTCAGTAACATTTTATCACCTGCTTTGTAGCGACGCATGTAGCGTTTAACACGGATCATATCCTGCGAAGGGATACCATCGGTGATAGCTACACAGTATCGAATACCGGCATCTGCCGCTTCCATAATACTGTCTGCTGCAAACGGTGGTGGCACAAAGATAATACTCGCGTCTGCACCTGTCGCTGCGACAGCATCTTTCATCGTATTGAATACTGGTTTATCCAAATGTTTAGTGCCGCCCTTCCCGGGTGTGACACCGCCAACAACATTTGTCCCGTATTTGATCATGTCGGTCGTATGGAAAGATCCAATTTGACCAGTAAATCCTTGCACTAAAACTTTTGTACTTTCACTTAAGTGAATTGCCATGTTCGTATCCCCCTTACTTACCAGTCGTTTCTTTCCAGACAGCGACAGCTTTATCTGCAGCTTCCTTCAAGGTATCAGCCATAATGATAGGCAGGCCACTATCAACAAGAATCTTGCGACCTTCTTCAACATTCGTACCTGACAACCTGACGACCAATGGGACTTTTAGATCAATTTGTTGAACTGCGTGAACCACGCCTTCGGCGATCCAGTCACAACGATTGATACCGGCAAAGATGTTTACGAGAATACATTCAACATTTTCATCGGAAAGCACCAGATTAAATGCCTTGGTAGTACGCTCGGGAGAGGCACCACCACCGATATCAAGAAAGTTAGCGGGTTCGCCACCAGCATGCATGATCATATCCATGGTCGCCATTGCTAAACCTGCACCATTAATAATACAACCAATGTTACCGTCCAGACCGACATAACTCAGTCCACGATCTGCTGCCCGCATTTCGCGCGCATCTTCTTGTGACTTATCTCTCAACTCTGCAATATTGTGATGACGGAACAATGCATTATCATCGAATCCCATCTTCGCATCGACGGCCATGATGTTGCCTTCTTTGGTAACAACCAGAGGATTGATCTCAACCATGGTCGCATCCAAATCGCGCATCGCGCGATAACAACCAAGGAGAGTCGTGACCGCCTGGTTAACCTGTGTTTTATCAAGACCTAATGCAAAGGCAATTTCACGCGCCTGAAACGGTTGCATGCCAACTGCAGGCTCAACTGCAACTTTGATTATCGATTCAGGTTTGCTTACCGCAAGTTCTTCAATCTCCATACCACCTTCTGCTGAAGCAACGACCGTGACACTTTCATTAGCGCGGTCTAATACAAAGGCCAAATATATTTCACGTTCAATATTACAACCGGCTTCTACATATAAACGATGACAAATCTTGCCTTTTGGTCCGGTTTGATGTGTTACTAATTTTGCACCGAGTAACTCTTCAGCGGCCTTTGATACTTCGCCCTCTGATTTACAGACTTTAATTCCACCTGCCTTACCACGCGCTCCGGAATGTATTTGAGCTTTCACAACCCAGACTTCGCCACCGAGTTCAATAGCTCGATAGGCAGCTTGTTCCGGACTGTATGCGAGTCCACCAGCAAGGATAGGTATGCCGTACTCTGCAAGGATTTCTTTAGACTGATATTCATGTATATCCATGATTACAACTTCCTAATAGTTTGAAATAGAATTCTTTAATATTTAGTTGGCCGCGATCTGGGTCGCTTGCGCAATCACATTACGCGCCATACGTTCAGAAGCGATATCGATCATTTTACCATCTAATTGTGCCGCACCCTTCCCGGCCTTAGCTGCTGCATCAAGCGCTTCAAGTACACGGCGTGCACGCGTCACTTCTGCATCGGGAGGAGACATGACTTCATTTGCTAATTCGATTTGCGAAGGATGAATGGCCCATTTGCCTTCGTAACCTAAAGCAGCAACACGACGTGCTGCTTCTCTAAAGGCATCGGCATCAGTAAAGTCACCAAAAGGACCATCAATTGCACGTAGACCATAAGCGCGACATGCTGTTAGCATTTGCACTTGTGCAGCATGCCATTGGTCAATCTCAATACCTTTACAAACATAGTCCGGATTTAATCCACCAATCACAGTAGTACGAGAACGTAAACTGGCAGCGTAATCTGCTACACCAAAATGGAAGGCCTCAAGCCGAGGACTTGCCTGTGCAATACTGAAAACATTCGCACCACCGAGTGCAGTTTCAATCAAACATTCAAGACCGATCTTTTTCTTTAGTCCCATCGCGGTTTCGATTTGGGTCACCATCATGTCGACGGCATAAACGTCTTCTGCCGTACCTACTTTAGGAATTAAGATAGTGTCTAGTTTGTTGCCAGCTTGTTCCAGAATATCAACCACGTCACGATACATATAGTGTGTATCCAGTCCGTTAATTCTAACTGACATCGTTTTATTGCCCCAGTCAATATCATTCAAACCCTCAATGATATTCTTTCGTGCCTGCTCTTTATCATCAGGGACAACGGCATCTTCACAATCGAGAAATATATAATCAGCGGCGCTCCTGGCAGCTTTTTCGAACATACCTGGATTGGAACCGGGTACAGCTAACTCACTACGTTGTAGTCGTGCACGTGCCTGCTCATACTGTGTGAAACTCATACTATTTACCCTCCGTTTTACTAAAAACAACGAATTGCATTAGCAAAAACTTATATAAACACTATCATTTAATAACAGAATATTCAGTATCGAAATACTGGAATGTATTTTTAAGGATAAGGCGGGCTAAGCGCCCGCCATTGAAGCTTGATTATTATTGTATTCTTGGTTTAGCAGTTGAACGTAAATATTCTTGTGCTGCTGCAACACCGCTGCCCAATTCAATCGGGTATCCCAGATCTTTCATGGCCATCTCGGCGCCATTGATCGGGGTTAAAACCATCAACTCATTCATATCACCAAGGTGGCCTATGCGAAATGCCTGTCCGGCAATCTTGGTGAGGCTAATAGAAAGAGCCAGATTGTAGTAGTTGTAGGCATGACGAACGACTTCATTGCCATCAAAGCCTTCCGGAACTTTAACAGCAGTAACAGTATCGGAATACCAGTTTTCATCATTCGCTATTGGACGCATTCCCCACGCGCTAACTGCTGCACGAACGGCATTAGCCATACGATTGTGGCGTGCAAAAACATTATCCAACCCTTCCTCGAACAGCATATTAAGTGATTCGCGCAAGCCACGGAGTAAGTTCATTGGTGGTGTATAAGGAAAGAAACCCAAGTCATTCGTTTTGATTTGATCGTTCCAATCAAAGAATGTTTTTGGCAAGGTAGAACCTTCACGACATGCTAATGCTTTTTCACTGGCACAAACAATGCCCAATCCAGTAGGTAACATAAAACCTTTTTGTGAACCTGAGACACAAATATCTACGCCCCATTCGTCCATACGAAAATCGATGGAACCAATAGAACTCACGCCATCAACGATTAGCAATGCCGGATGGTCGCAAGCGTCTAATGCCTTACGTACACCAGCAATATCAGAAGCAACGCCTGTCGCTGTTTCATTTTGTGTTGCGAAGACCGCTTTAATTTCATGATTTTTATCAGCCGCTAGCACTTCGGCATATTTTCCTACAGGAACACCATCACCCCACGTTTCTTCAAGGTGCTGAACCTCCAGCCCCCAACGTTGGCAAAGATCGACCCACAGATACGAAAAATGACCAAAGCTAGACATTAATACCTTATCGCCCGCATTTAATGTGTTTGATACGGCTGATTCCCAGCCACCGGTGCCCGATGCAGGGAAAATGAACACACGACCATTCTCAGTCTTGAAGACTTTTTTAACATCTTCATAAAGTGGTTTGGTGAAAGCAGGCAAGTCCATCGCACGCATGTCTTCCTGTTCGAGGTTCATCGCATTTTGAATACGACGCGGCACCGTTGTTGGGCCAGGGATAAATAAAAAGTTACGTCCAGGCATGGTATACCCTCCAATGTTATGAAAAAAATGTCCTTTACAAATAAAAAAGGGAAGACCACTTTTTTATTTTATGTTCTCTAAGTTTCAGGAGCTTTCGCTAAGACATCTCTTCAGCGGTGAGCGTAAGTATCAATTCTAATTATTTTATAATTTTTATCGCAATGAGCATCGAGAGCTAGATCGCGGCGATTGATTGCAAGCTGCGCAGTCTAACTAAAAAATAAGGAGCAAATCAATATTTTGAGAAGATTTAATAGTTTTATCAATGATTCATCACTATTTTGCCATGTGCGATCCAGCCTGTTCCAGGTCGTAAATCAAGTCTGATACATCTTCCAGGCCAACCGACAGGCGGATCAAGCCTGGTTTTATACCAGCTGCTGTGGCTTGTTCATCACTTAGTTTATTATGGGTTGTAGTACGCGGATGAGTAATAGTACTCTTGGCATCACCCAGGTTTGCTGTAATAGAAAACAGTCTGATTGAGTCAATAAACCGCCACGCTTGCTCTTTGCCGCCATTCACTTCAAAACTGACGATACCTCCTGAACCAGATTGTTGCTTTGCTGCAAGCTCATGTTGCGGATGAGAATCCAGGCCAAGATAATAGACTTTTTTGACAAACTCTTGATTATTTAACCATTCCGCTATTTGCTGGGCATTTTGGCAATGTGCCTGCATACGGATCGACAATGTCTCCAATCCTTTCAGAAAAACCCAGGCGTTAAATGGGCTCATGCTGGCACCACCAGTGCGCAGAAAAGCATAAATGTCTTCGCCAAGTAAAGCGTCACTACCAATAACAGCGCCCCCTACACAACGTCCTTGCCCATCGAGGTACTTCGTCGCTGAGTGGATCACGATATCTGCACCTAGTTTCAATGGTAATTGCAAACAAGGTGTACAAAAACAATTGTCAACGATCAGCAATTTATCCTTGCTATGGGCTATATCTGCCAATCTTGAGATATCGGCAATCTCAGTCAATGGATTCGAGGGGGTTTCCAGAAAAAGTAACTTTGTTTCTGGCGTAATTGCCGTTTCCCATGCTGCGTAATCGGTTAGGTCAACGAATGTCGTCGTAATACCATATTTAGGTAATATTTTAGAGAGTAAATTGACTGTTGTGCCAAAAATACTTCGTGATGAAACTATGTGATCCCCCGCCTTGAGAAGACCAAGCAATGTACACAGAATCGCGCTCATCCCGGAGGAGGTGCCGATACAACGCTCACCCTGTTCTAAAGCGGCGAGGCGCTGTTCGAATGTACGAACTGTGGGATTGGTAAACCGCGAGTAGATATTCCCTGGACTATCACCAGCAAAACGAGCTGCAGCCTCAGCGGCATTGGCAAAGACATAACTTGAACTGGCAAATATCAATTCACTATGCTCACCTTCCTGACTCCTGACCTGTCCAGCGCGAACGGCAAGCGTATTAGCGCTTAATTTTTTTGTATTGTCTGTCATATTGGCATCCTCAATAGTAATGATTAAAGCTTTGCAGAGTCAGCCTGGGATAAGTATTACTGAAATGAACGAGGGAATATTCCTGATTAGTTTCGAACTCCTCTAATTTCATCGAGCAGTTACTAAACAACATCGCAACAGGCGTCCTTGGCTCTGGCTCCTGCATCCATGCAGTCGTGTGTTCGCGACATAAAAAAACCCACATTCAGCTTCAGCTAAAGCAGGTTGTCTCTTTAGCGGTATTTTTATTGCGCCCGCAAGCTGATTTCAAATCGGCGCATGCATAGAAAGTAGTAAATTTAATCTCCTATGTCAAATATTTAAAGTCACTTTCTACCAGTAAGTATAGTGGTTAAAATAACAGCTATTATATAAAGACAATAAATAATTATATTTTGCAGGGAGGAAGTATTTTGGCCACATTTAAAAAAGCCCCTAATGGTGGCAAAAAGATTTCTATTAAAAATGGAAAATTAAGCGTACCAGATACTCCCGTCATTCCCTATATAGAAGGTGATGGCATTGGCCCGGATGTATGGAAAGCGTCACAGCGCGTGTTAGATGCTGCCGTTACTAAAACCTACGCTGGGGAAAAAGAAATTAAATGGCTTGAAGTCTATGCCGGTGAAAAAGCTAATCGTATTACCGGTAACTGGTTACCGGATGAAACTATAGAAACTTGTCGTGAGTTTCTGGTTGCGATTAAAGGCCCCTTAACGACACCAATTGGTGGGGGTATTAGTTCATTAAATGTCGCACTTCGGCAAATCCTGGACTTATATGTGTGTCTCCGACCTGTGCGCTGGTATAAAGGTGTTCCTTCTCCAGTCAGACATCCCGAATTAATCGATATGGTGATCTTCCGCGAAAATACAGAAGACATCTACACAGGTATTGAGTTTGAACAAGGTAGTGATGAGAACACCACATTTCTTGAATTGTTTAAAAAGGCTTTCCCCAAATATTATCAAAAGATCCGTTTTCCAAATACTTGTGGTATTGGCATAAAACCTATCTCACAAGAAGGTACTTCACGGCTGGTTCGTGCCGCCATTAAATATGCAATAGATAACAAGCGTAAGAGTGTCACCTTTGTGCATAAAGGTAACATTATGAAATTTACAGAAGGCGCTTTTAGAAACTGGGGTTACGAACTCGCCGAAACTGAATTTGCAAATGAGACCTATAGTTGGGATATCTGGGAACGTACCCGCGCTGTAGAAGGAACGCAAGCTGCACAAGATGAGATGGAACAAGCTGAAAAAGATGGCAAGGTCTTAATCAAAGACGCAATAGCCGACATTACTCTGCAACAAGTGTTGACTCGTCCTGAAGACTTTGAAGTTATTGCAACCATGAATCTGAATGGTGATTATCTTTCAGATGCATTGGCGGCTCAGGTCGGAGGCATTGGCATCGCACCGGGAGGCAATATTAATTACGACACTGGCCATGCAATCTTTGAAGCAACTCATGGTACTGCGCCAAAGTATGCTGATCAGGATAAGGTTAATCCGGGTTCACTTTTATTATCTGGAGAGATGATGTTACGTTATCTTGGTTGGACTGAAGCAGCAGATCGGGTGATCGGAGCAATGGATAAGACCATTATGAATAAAACCGTTACCTATGACTTTGCCCGGCTGATGGATGGTGCAACAGAAGTAAAATGTAGTGAATTTGCAGATGCCTTAATCTCAAACCTGTGATGCCGTGATAGTAATATAACGTTATGCCAGACAGAGAGCTGATTGCAGAATGCTCGCAGATTATCTACGACGGCTTTATCCGTTATAACAATCACTTTCATCGTATGACAAGACGTGCCCGAACACGTTTTGAACAACGAGACTGGAAAGGCCATCAACAAGACATTGTTGATCGTGTTGACCTCTATGAAAAATCAGTGCGACGTATCGTGCTTACCCTGCGTAAGACACTGAACGAGCGTGTTAATGATAAAGAACTTTGGCACAAGATAAGAAGCTACTTTGGCGAGCGTCTGGATCAGGTTCCGGATAATGATTTTATTAAAACCTTCTTTAACTCAACCACTCGTCGTATATTCGGCACAGAAGGTGTTGATCAAGAAATAGAGTTCACCTCATCCAGCCCTTCAGATGATCTGCACCTAATAATGTCACTCAATATAAGACGCTACCCATATTGGGTTTCCTTGCAACGTATCTTTGAAACTATTCTTGATGACTTCTCATTTCGAATACCCTATGACGATATCAGTCGCAATGCCAAACGTATTGAGAAAATGATCAACGCAGACACTAAACAAAAGTTTAGTAACGTTGTCGAGTACATAAGGTTTGAGTTTATCGATTCATTTTTTTATCAAGCAGCACGCGCTTATCTAGTGGGGAAATTAATACTTAGTGAAGGCGAAACACCTATTGTTCTCGCTTTTAAAAATGAAGACAGTGGCATCATGATTGATGCTGTTTTTCTGAGTGAAAAAGAAATCAGTCTAATCTTTGGTTATACCAGGTCATATTACTTTGCTGATCCAAACTCAGTAATAGGTGCCGTTCATTTTCTAAAGTCCATACTTCCCAAAAAACCTATTGATGAGTTATACACTGTACTTGGTCGCTTACGACAAGGGAAAACTGAAAGACACAGAACATTTACCACGCATTTAACTACCACCAAAGATAAGTTTGTACATGCTGAAGGAGATACCGGTCTTGTTATGATCGTTTTCACATTGCCATCGTACAACCTGGTATTCAAAATTATTCGTGATAAGTTTGGTTATCCGAAAACTGTTTCCCGTGATGAAGTTATTGGTAAATACAAACTCGTCTCAAAACATGATAGAGCCGGTAGACTGATCGATACTCAAGAGTTCCTCAACCTTAAGTTCCCTATTAACCGGTTCTCAAGAGAACTATTAGTTGAGTTACTCGAAGGGGCCTCGGAAAGTGTGCGTATGGAAGGCAGGAATCTACTATTGCAAAGGGTCTATACAGAAAGACGTGTACGCCCCTTGAATCTGTATATTAATGAAGTTACAGAAGAAGAGGCTATCGCCGCCATAATAGATTATGGACAAGCTATTAAAGATCTGGCCAAGACAAATATTTTCACCGGGGATCTACTTTTGAAAAACTTTGGGGTTACGCTACATAAACGCGTTATTTTCTACGATTATGATGAAGTATCATTGGTAACCGAATGTAAATTTCGTGAGATTCCTGAAGCAAGTGACTTTGAAGACGAAATGCTGGCAGATACCTGGTACTACGTTGGTAAGAACGATATATTTCCTGAGGAGTTTATTAAGTTTCTATCCATGAATGAAAAACTCAAAAGAGAATTCATGAAATATCATCAAGATTTATTAACAGCTCAATATTGGCGAAAGGTACAACAACATCAGCTCGAAGGAGAAATATCATTGGTTGTGCCGTACACATCAACGACTTCAAAATTAAAAGAAATAAAATAAAGTCTGTTTACAAGCTATACAAACTTAATCACACTTAATATCGTGTCTCTTTAAAAGTAACCTAAGACGATCATTTTCGGCATCAACATTATTATGTTCGGCAAACACCCTGTTGATATACACAGAAATTAAAAACATGACCACCCCATAAGCAAGAAATATCCCTCCAAGGAAAGAATGATATTTGTCGCCTTGTGCTATCAACATAAAACTCTGTGGTACAACTGCCGGGAATGAAAAACTTAGATAAACCATCTTGCTAGCGGAATAGGTAATAATTGACCCGCCAATAAGTGATGCAATAAATAAAAATAACATCCCATGATATAAAACTGACTCAAGTAATGGTAAGGATCCTTTTGGAATAAATAAAAACCCGCTAAGTCCCCACATAGTTCCTGATATAGCAGACATAATCAGAAACATGATCAGCCATGTTTCGTTACCTTCGTTATGTGTGGATTGGTTATATCTCCATGTCATAACAAACCGTATAAACGTCAATAAAGTAAAGATAATGAACCAGACATTTAATATCTTACTTTGAGAAACATCCTGAAATAGCCAAAAAGCGAGGATTGCAGCAAGATAAGTCGCGCTATAACTAATATACGACTGACCATATAGTCTTTGAACTGTCTTAAGATTCGTCATAATAAACTAGCTCCATGCTTGAACAATTATCCTTGATTAACACTTTTGAAATAAACGTATTTTTTATACCAGGTTCAATACATCCTGCATATCAAACAGGCCTTTGTCTTTTTCTACCAGCCATTTTGCGGCTCTTACCGCGCCATTAGCAAATGTTTTTCTTGATGAGGCCTTATGAGTGATCTCCACGCGCTCGCCTTCTGTTGCAAACATGACAGTATGATCACCAACAATATCACCTGCTCGTATAGTTTCGAAACCGATTGTATTCCTGTCCCTTTCCCCGGTAATACCTTCGCGTCCATAAACAGCACACTCTTTAAGATCACGTCCCAGAGTGTTCGCAACGACTTCTCCCATACGTAACGCTGTACCCGAAGGGGCATCTTTCTTATGCCGATGATGCGCTTCAATTATTTCGATATCTGCCTCATCACCGATGACCTGCGCCGCCATTTGTAATAGTTTTAGACACAAGTTAACGCCAATACTCATATTTGGTGCAAATACAATGGCAATTTTGTTTGATGCTAATTCAATCTGTTCATGGTCCGCTTTACTGAGTCCCGTTGTTCCGATAACCATCTTACAATTAGCTGAGACACATTTTTTAATATTCGCAGTTACTGAAGCTGCGAATGTAAAATCAATAATTACATCAACTTGATCAGTAATATTTGTAATATCATTGGTAATTAAAACACCTGTTTTACCAATGCCGGCCACTTCTCCAGCATCGATCCCAAGCATAGGGGATTCATCGTATTCTATTGCGGCAGTGACCTCGACTCCATCAGCATCTTTACAGACCTCCATGATAGTCTTCCCCATTCTTCCAGCTGCACCACACACACCAACTCTTACCGACATAACTAATACGCCTATATAGATTCTATTATTTCAGATTATACATCGATTCCTGAAACTGACTTAACATTCCTGAAGATTTTAAGTGAACACCAGCCACATCATAATAACTAGCGCACAGTTATTGTGATGGCGGCATCGTTAGCTTGATCGATTCCCTTTCCTTCCAGCTGGCATACCAACAATCAAGCTTTGAATGTGCTTTATGCCAGTCTTCTTCTGGTAATCTAAAATCAAGATATCCAAGTGCACAAGCCACTGCTATTTGCCCAATCGTGATCGGTCCAATAAGTCGTGTCATTTCTGAGTCTAAAGAATGTAACGAACGCCGTATTACATTTAATTGTCTAGCGCGCATACCGCTATATTGTTCGGCAGCAGGGCGCAAACTGTCATAACGTATCATCACAGCGGCATCGAGGATGCCATCGGCAAGGGCTTGTAGTCGCAAAGCATCCCAACGTGCTTCACCAGAACCGGGGAAAAGTGCGAACTCCGGATTTAGACTATCCAGATATTCACAAATCACTGGTGAATCAAATAATATTTCATGATCAGAGATCATCAACGCTGGCACTTTACCCAGAGGATTAGCCGCCGTTAGCTCCGAAGGATCTTCCCAAGGGTTTGTTACGACTAATTCAAGTCGGTCTGCTAGACCTAGTTCTATTGCAGCAATTCGTACTTTTCGTACATAAGGCGATGTGGGAGAAAAAAATAGCTTCATTGCTTTTGGTTTCCTGTATTTTCCAAATACCACCTCACAATATAGATTGTTATACGTTCATTCTACAATAATCATCGACAAACGAAAAATAGTTGGAACTTGATTGATTTATATCAATCTATTTTTTTTTATGATAAAAGAATCCTATGGCAAGACTTAGAGAATTCGATTACGACAAAACCTTGTTAAATGCGGGGAAGCAATTTTGGGCTAGTGGCTACCAGGCAACGTCCATACAAGACATTGCTTTAGTGACTGGCGTAAAACCCGGCAGCCTATACAAGGCATTTGGTGATAAAAAGGGCTTGCTCCTAAAGTGTGTCAAACATTATATGGAACATACTTCTTATTATGCACTTCTAATTGAAAATTCTGATGTCCCCTTAAAAAAGATTCTAGGTAAGATTTTTAATTTAATGATTGAGAGCTGTGACGATACTACTCGTAAAGGCGGTTGCTTAGTAACAAACACTGCTTTCGAAATGGCTTCCGTTGATGAAGAGATATTTAGTGAAATGAACAAGCACCTCTCCCGTATGAAGCAAGCGCTTCTCAATCATCTTTTGTCAGCACAAGCGTCAGGTGAAATTGATAAAAAGAAGGATGCAGATGCATTGGCTGCTTACTTTATAACATTAATACAAGGTTTATTAGTCTCTTCCAGAGTAACCAAAGACAAGGCAGAAATGCGCAATGCAATAAAAACAGGATTGAGTTTATTAGATTAAAATCGTTTTAATCTATACCTTTAAACAACGGTTTATCCCTGATAAGACCTGATTTTCTTGCCTCAATCAACTTGTCATAGAATCAAAAAACTTTTTCACCCCATCAACCCAAGAACTAGCTTGAGGGCTGTGTTTATTCCCACCAGTATTCATTGATGCTTCAAATTCTTTTAATAATTCTTTTTGTTTACTCGTTAGCTTTACAGGTGTTTCAATAATGATACGGCAGAGTAAATCACCAGTTGATGAGCTTCTAACTGAACGAACACCTTTTGATTTCAAACGAAACATTTTTCCACTTTGAGATTCAGCAGGAATTTTTAATTTCACTTTTCCATTTAAGGTGGGCACCTCAAGTTCACCACCCAACGCAGCAGTGGTAAAACTGATCGGCACATCACAATAAAGATCAGTAGCATCGCGTTCAAAAATAGGATGGTTTTTAACAGAGATATGTACATATAAATCGCCAGCTGGCCCGTTATTTTCACCGGCCTCGCCTTCTCCAGAAAGACGAATCCGATCACCGTTATCTACACCTTCGGGGACCTTCACTGAAATAGTTTTACTATCTCTGACTCGACCTTCACCACGACAAGGTCCGCATGGATCACTGATTATTTTCCCTTGTCCTCGACACTGTGGGCAGGCTTGTTGTACAGAAAAGAACCCTTGCTGCATCCTAACCTGACCATGTCCGGCACAGGTTGGACAATTAACTGGAGCACTTCCTTTTTTAGCACCGGACCCTTTACAACTTTCACAGACCACCATTTTGGGAACACGTATTTTAACTGTCGTTCCAGCGACAGCATCTTCCAGAGACAATTCAAGATTGTAGCGTAAATCCGCACCACGATAGACACGATTACCACCACGTCCACCAGCGCCGCCACCTCCACCGCCAAAAATATCACCAAAGACACTATCGAAGATGTCGCCAAATCCGGCACCGCCAGCACCACCACCTGCAGCACTGGTCTCTACTCCTGCATGGCCAAACTGATCATAAGCAGCGCGTTTTTGAGGATCAGATAAAACATCATGCGCTTCTTTTGCTTCTTTAAACTTTTCCTCGGCCTTCTCATCACCTTCATTACGATCGGGGTGATGTTTCATTGCCAAACGACGATAGGCCTTTTTCAATTCTGCCTCATTAGCATTTTTTGAAACACCTAATACTTCGTAATAATCTCGTTTATCTGCCATGCCTATACTCTATTTTAAATTTCTATTTTATGTCTATTTTGCATAAAGCTAATACGCAAATAGCCCGGAGAGCAATACTCATCTCCGGGCTGTTTTATTGTAATTATGCTGCTTTTAGAAAAGCTTCTAACCGATTATTTTTTCTCGTCTTCAACTTCTTCAAACTCAGCATCAACAACGTTATCATCGGCTGCGCCACTCCCCTCTGCTGCTTCAGGCGCATCGCCACCTTCCGGCGCACCCTGCTGTTCGGCATAAGCTCGCTCAGCTAGTTTGCCAGCGACTTCAGTCAGCTTAGTTGTCTTTTCTGTAATCGCTTCTTTGTCGTCACCTTTTAAGGCTTCTTCAAGGTCCGCTATAGCAGCTTCAATATCAGACTTCTCTTGCTCTTCAACCTTATCGCCAAGATCTTCCATTGATTTTTTCGTTGCATGGATCATGTTCTCTGCCATGTTTCTTGTTTCAACCAACTCTTTAGCAATACGATCCTCTTCAGCATGTGCTTCAGCGTCCTTAACCATGTTATCGATTTCTTCATCCGAAAGACCACTCGATGCCTTGATAACAATAGATTGCTCTTTGCCTGTCGCCTTGTCTTTTGCTGAAACGTTTAAGATACCGTTTGCATCTATATCAAAGTTAACCTCAATTTGAGGTACACCTCTTGGTGCCGGTGGAATATCACTCAGATCGAAACGACCTAATGATTTATTACCTGCAGCCATCTCGCGCTCACCCTGTAACACATGCACAGTAACCGCAGTTTGGTTATTTTCAGCAGTCGAAAAGACCTGATTCGCCTTAGTCGGTATCGTCGTATTCTTATCAATCAACTTCGTCATAACACCGCCCATCGTCTCAATACCTAAAGATAATGGTGTTACATCTAATAAGAGTACGTCTTTAACATCACCACCCAAGACACCTGCCTGAATAGCTGCGCCAACGGCAACCGCTTCATCAGGATTGACGTCCTTACGTGGTTCTTTTTCAAAAAATGCTTGAACCTTCTCTTGCACCATTGGCATACGAGTTTGACCACCAACCAAAATAACATCGGTAATATCAGATTTTGATAGACCGGCATCATCGAGTGCAACTTTACAAGGTGCGATGGTTCGTTCAACAAGTTCTCCAACTAATGATTCCAGCTTGGCTCGTGTCATTTTTAAATTAAGATGCTTGGGACCACTGGAATCTGCAGTGATGTAAGGCAAATTAATATCCGTCTGCTGGCTAGATGATAATTCTATCTTGGCTTTCTCTGCCGCTTCTTTAAGACGTTGCAACGCCAAAGGATCGTTATGTAGATCCACGCCCTGCTCTTTCTTGAATTCTTCACAAAGGAAATCAATGATTCGAAAATCAAAATCTTCACCACCAAGGAAAGTGTCACCATTGGTTGAAAGTACTTCAAATTGATGCTCGCCATCAATTTCAGCAATTTCAATGATGGACACATCAAAGGTACCGCCACCCAGATCATAGACCGCAATCTTGGCATCACCACGCTTTTTATCCATACCGTAGGCTAATGCCGCAGCGGTAGGCTCATTGATAATACGTTTAACATCAAGACCGGCAATTCGCCCTGCATCTTTGGTTGCTTGACGCTGAGAGTCATTAAAATAAGCAGGTACGGTAATAACGGCTTCCGTAACATCTTCACCAAGATAGTCTTCCGCCGTTTTCTTCATCTTCATCAAAACGCGTGCAGAAACTTCAGGTGGTGCCATCTTTTTGCCATTGATTTCAACCCAGGCATCACCGTTATCCGCTTTTACGATCTTGTAAGGCACAAGCTTAATATCTTTTTGAACGGTATCTTCTTCAAAACGACGACCGATGAGTCGCTTTACTGCATAAAGCGTATTATCCGGGTTCGTTACTGATTGGCGTTTAGCTGATTGGCCAACGAGCACTTCCTCATCATCGGCATAGGCAACGATTGATGGTGTTGTCCTGCCTCCCTCGCTGTTCTCGATGACCTTTGCTTCACCACCTTCTAAAACTGCCACACATGAGTTGGTGGTACCGAGATCAATTCCAATTATCTTTGCCATTCGTCTTCTCCAAAATACTTAACTTACTGATTTATTGTGTAATTAAAAAATTATGTTGTTTGATTAAATATGGACTATGGTTATGTATTTCAAGCTTTTCTATGAAATAGTTACCAAATATTCCGATTATTTAGCGACAACGACCATTGCTGGGCGAACTAAACGTCCATTTAGCTCGTAGCCTTTCTGCATAACCGTCACAACGGTACCTGATTCTGCACCCTCAATTTCCTGCATCGAGACTGCTTCGTGCTGTTCAGGATTAAATTTTTCACCTTGTGGGTCTACCGCTTTGACATTGAATTTATCCATAGCCGTATTAAACATCTTCACCGTCAGATCCATGCCTTCACGTAAATCGTCAATATTTTCTGCGCTTTCTGCGGCTGACATCCCCAATTCCAGACTATCCATAATCGGCAAGAGTTCATTCACAAATTTTTCCAGAGCATATTTATGCGCATTCTCGACATCGCGCGCTGTTCGCTTGCGCAGATTATCCATCTCTGCCTGAGCCCTAAGCGCGAGGTCTTTATTCGTCTGAGAGAGTTCCTTTTCCTTATCAAGCTGATTCTGTAGAGACTCAATGTCGCTAAGCACTTCCTCTGCTGGCTCTAATTCACCTTCGATTTCCAAAGCTTCGCTGACATCATTTAGTAATTCTTCTACCGCTTCAGCTTCTTGCTCAACAACGTCATGCGTTTCATCTTGAGCTGTTTTATTTTCTTGACCTGTCATTTCTAACCTCTTTTTAGACAATAGAATCCCTGCATCCAGTAGGATGCATTTTCACTAAGTGGGGATTAATTTTTTGAGTTCAAGGCAACACCAAGCATTTTTGCCGTAATATCAACAATAGGAATCACCCGTTCATAATGCATACGCGTGGGTCCGATTACGCCTAAAACACCCAGTATTTCACCGTCGACTTCATAGGGAGACGTGACAACACTACAGTTGTCTAGTACGTCATAACCTGATTCTTCACCAATAAAAATCTGCATACCATCCGCATTTATTGCCTGTTCGAGTAAATGCAAAATGTCTCGCTTTTGATTAAAAGTTTCAAATAACTTCTTTAATTTTTCTACATCTGAAAGCTCAGCAAGATCCATAAGGTTGGTTTGCCCGGATAGCAATAAATCATCACTCTGACTCTTGGTATCGTCATTTGTAAATGCCGTTTGTGCCATCTCAATTGCTGACTGCATGGATTGGTTGACCTCTTCCTTCATCCTTTCCAATTCATCTAGGATTGATGCTCGAACAACCTTCAAATCTTTACCCGAAAAGATCTCGTTCAAATAATTAGAGATCTGCTGTAACTCAGAGCTTGAATAATTTTTATCCGTATTAATAATCCTGTTTTGCACTTCTCGATCATTCACAACCAGAATGACCAATACCCGGTTTGAAGATAAGGGAACAAACTCGATGTGCTGCAATTTAGATTGCGTGCTACGCGGCAGCATAACGACCCCTGCCAACTGAGTTATGTCCGATAACATGGATGAGGTACGTTGCATCAATGAGGAATAATCATTTTCAGGAGCCATTTCTCTCGCAATTTTTTCAACTTCGGCTGAATTGAGATCATTCACCCTCAATAGACTATCAACAAACAATCTATATCCCTTTGCGGTAGGCACTCGACCGGCAGAGGTATGTGGTGAATGCAATAGACCATAATCTTCAAGATCGGCCATGACGTTGCGTATAGAGGCAGGACTCAAATTTAAATCTGAATCTTTAGAGAGTGTGCGCGAGCCAACCGGAGCACCATCAGCAATGAAATGCTCTACCAAAGCCTTAAATAAATAAAGGCTGCGCTCTGATAATTGTGACGAATCTGTTGATGAAGCCATACTTAATCGAGTGTTACAGGGATAATAAGCTGAAATTTAGCACTCTCCTGTATTGAGTGCAAAACATCTTCAACACACCTTATAATAAAAGCCAATAAGCAATAACTTTTGAGAGTTATTGGTCGCTATCGCAGGCCATGCTATGTTTGTCTAAAAACCAACAGGATAGATTCAAAACCATGTTTAATCGAATCGGACTTATTACCAATTCTGGCGTCAAAGCCATTCAAACAACATTAAATGAGTTGCTTGAATACCTTGAGTCCCGTGAAAGAACAATAATTCTGGATAAATGTTGTGCCGAATTGCTGAACGATCACAACTTTGATGTGTTTGATGCCAGTGAACTGGGAGCACATTGTGATCTTGTCATCGCCATCGGTGGTGATGGCACCATGTTGATGGCCTCACATATACTTTGTAACTTCAACATCCCGTTACTTGGCATCAATCTCGGACACGTTGGTTTTCTCGCCGATATCCCGGCAGATAATATCCCCGACAATATGGATGAAATATTAAATGGCCAGTATGTCGAAGATGTGCGCTTTCTCTTGCAAGGTCAGGTATTTCGAGGAGAAAAATGCATCTTCGAAGGAAGTGCTATTAACGATATTATTATCCAAAAATGGAATATTGCCCGTTTGGTAGAGTTAGAAACCTATATCAATGGAACGTTTGTCCATACTCATCGTTCTGACGGTATGATTGTTTCGTCGCCGACGGGTTCCACTGCCTATGCGCTCGCAGGCGGTGGGCCGATTGTCCATCCATCGCTTGATGCCCTATTATTAGTTCCAATTTGCCCACATTCATTAACTAATCGCCCAATCGTTATCGACGGCAATAGTCACATCGAGGTCGTTATCGGTAGTAGGGAAATTGATCAGGCGCACCTGACTTTAGATGGTGAAACAAAGATGGAGCTTATCCCTTGCGATCGTGTTCGGGTAGAAAAGAAGAACAAAAACGTACGATTGATTCACCCACCTAATCACGATCAATTTCATATACTGCGCGAGAAATTAAACTGGAGTAAATGAGCTTGTTAAGACAACTCGTCATCAATGATTTAGCCGTTATCGATAATCTTAACATTGATTTTAAACCCGGCATGACAGTGTTAACGGGTGAAACAGGTGCAGGAAAATCTATCTTACTTGACGCATTAGGCCTGGTGCTGGGCGATCGCGCCGATACAAATATTATCCGCGGAGGGTCTGATAAGACAGATATCACCGCCATATTTTCAATCAATACTAATCTATACGTTAATGATCGGCTTGAAGAAATGGAGATAGCGTCTGATGAGGAGTTATTTATTAGACGAACGATTAATAAAGATGGTCGCTCACGCGCCTATTTGAATAACACTCCTGTTCCGATTCAAACCTTACGCGAAGTAGGCGAACACCTGGTTGATATCCATGGGCAACACGCGCACCAATCTTTATCTCGACCAAAAACTCAACGTGAAATATTAGATCAATCTGGAACTTATGACTCTTTACTGAAGAAAGTTGCTGATAACTATCATGAATGGAAACTGGTAGACGAACAACTCCAAGACTTCGAAACCAGCGGAGATGATTTTGAAGCACGATTGTCCTTTCTCAAATATCAAATAGATGAGCTGACTCAGCTTGATATTGGTGAATCAGAATATGAATCACTTGTGGAGGAATTTAAACGCCAATCGCATTCGCAAGACCTGATAGCAACATGTCAGCAAGTCTTGGCTGAGCTATCAGAGTCAGATTCTGCGATCTTTAGTCAACTCGCTCAGCATCAACGTGCAATAACTGATCTCTGCAAGATAGATAACTCACTCGAAGGCATCAATAGTCTACTTGATAGTGCTGCAATCCAAATCGATGAAGCTTGCTCAGAATTAAAAGATTATATCGACCGTTTTGATTCGGATATTAGCCAGCTAAATATAATGGAAAGCCGACTGGACAAGATTAATGAACTGGCCCGAAAACACAAAGTAAAGCCAGGGGCACTCCCTGAACAACTGATTTTACTGTCATCGCAATTAAATCAATTGGAGGGTGGCCAAGAACAACACGAGCTGCTACAGAAAAAGAAGAGCGAATTACTTCATGAGTACAAAAAGCTTGCAGAAAAACTCAGCGAAAAAAGAAAATCAACCGCAAAGAAAATTGCATTAGCAGTAACGAACAAAATGCAAGATCTTGGCATGGGTGGGAAATTCGATATCAGCATTGAAGCAATGGAGAGCTTAGAAACCTTGACGCCTCACCAATTCGGCATGGATAAAATTTCTTTTATCGTCTCAACCAACCCGGGACAACCACTACGACCCATCGCTAAAGTTGCATCAGGCGGTGAGTTATCTCGACTCAGTCTTGCAATTCAGATCATTGCATCAAAAGATAATGGTGTGCCCACCATGGTATTTGATGAGGTCGACGCTGGCATCAGTGGAGGTATCGCAGAGATAGTGGGCAAATTACTAAACAGCCTCGCTGAACATCGACAGATATTTTGCGTCACCCACCTCGCACAGGTTGCCTCCTGTGGTCATCATCATTTACGTATCATAAAAGAAAGTAAAAAAGGACAAACCTTTACCCAGGTCATTGAGTTAGCTAAACAGGAACGAATTGATGAGGTTGCGCGCATGTTGGCAGGAATGGAAGTGACCCATGAAAGTCGAGCTAACGCCGCACAAATGCTTGAGTTGGTTTTATAACACGTTAGGAATTAATAAACGGTAACATTAATCGCTGTTTTTATTGAATTCGGATTATTGTGAGACTACCTATTCATTTGGCTTAACATATAGCACGAGGCTATGCTCAACCAAGTCGTAACCATGTTCCTTCGCAATTTCTTTTTGTAAGCGTTCAATCTCTTCATTATTAAATTCTATGACCTTGCCAGTATTTAAACAAACCATATGATCATGATGTGCACCTTGATCTAGCTCAAACACAGAATGTCCTGAATCAAAGTTATGACGAATCACCAAACCCGCTGTCTCAAATTGTGTCAGCACTCTATATACAGTTGCCAAGCCGACTTCTTCGCCATGACTTAATAAAGTTTTATAAACATCTTCAGCACTCATGTGCCGCTCATGTGAGTCTTCAAGGATCTGTAGGATTCGGATTCTCGGTAAGGTAGCCTTAAGACCAGCTTTTTTTAAATCTGTCGCTTCCAAGTAAAACCTCCCTGCAAAAATTAAAGAATGGGTATTCACCACTGTGAAACCGAAAATTGACGATAAAGTATACTTTAAGCCATAATAAATGTCGTTGAGGAATTCCACTGCAACAGTTATCCTCCCTGATATTCCTCCTTATTAACCGGTACGAAACATTAAGCCTTTGCATGAACAAATTAGCTATATTCATTATATCCCTTGTATTTCTCAGCGCGTGCACCAGAAGCTTCGATGGTGGTTACGAAGTACCTTTACTCTATAAAGTTGATATTCAACAAGGTAATGTCATTGAGCAAGAAATGCTCGATAGGCTAAAACCCGGCATGGATAAAAATCAGGTGAAGTTCATCATGGGTACACCTGTACTAATAGACCCGTTTCATAATAATCGCTGGGAATATATTTTCAGCTTTCAGAAAGGTGGTGGTGTCAGGGAGCAGCGCCACATCACACTACATTTCGATGAAGACGAACAAGTGCTTACTCATATCACCGGCGATATTACAGCTGCTGATGGAAGCAGAGATGTGAATAAGATCGTCGAGGCAGATGCCGTAGTTGTGCCTAAATCAAACAAAAAAGACAAAGGCTTTTTTGGTCGGCTTCTCGATTCAGTCAACCCGTTTGATGGCGATGATGCCAATCCACCGAACGACAATAGAACCGATCCATTAGAAGGCAACAAAGCCGATCCATTGGGTGGGGAATAAAGTGACTACTTTTTTGCGCGCTGCCGTCTAGCTTCCTTTGGATCAGCCATTAACGGTCGATAAATCTCTATTCGATCACCATTGTTAAGTTTAGCATCTAATGCTTGCACCTTGCTAAACACCCCTACTTTATTAACTGTTAAATCGATCTCGGGAAAGCGACTTAATACACCTGAACGATTAATGGCCTGATTTATATCGCTTCCTTGTGGTAATTCCAGCGTTAAACTATTTTGACTTTCGGGTGTGATGTAAATGAGCTCCACGCTAATGTTCTCCTGCTCAGTCATAAACATCTCGCGCTCGCTTGATAAAGGCATCAACTAAAGAATCAGTAATCTTTTTAAATGCTGCACCGAGAGCATGTTTCAACAATTTATTTTTAAACTCAAACTCCATTTCCAGCAATACCTGACAACCACCATTGTCATTTTCCAGAAACTGCCAATTCCCATACAACTCTTTAAATGGCCCTTGAACAAGTTTCATAATAACTGAGGTATCAGACTGAGTTCTGTTAGCGGTTGTAAATGTTTGTTTTAATTTACCGACTGCGATTGAAACAGAAGCCACGGTAAAATTATCTTTAGACTCAAGTATATTGGTGTCTGTACACCAGGGAAGAAAATCCGGATAGGACTCAATATCACAAACCAGAGAAAACATTTGATGTGCACTATAAGCAACCTGTGCTTGCTTGTTTATTGTAGTCGTAGTCATTATCTGAGTCAGCTATTCAACGAAACCTAATAGTTTAAAAATGCCAATTGCATTCAGGAATATAACGATCACACCAACTGGCGCGACATAACGAACAGCAAACCGCCAGGCTTGATAAGCAAGACCATCATCCAATCCCAATTCATCCACAGTTGATGATCTTGACATCAACCATGCAGCAAATATGGCAACTAACAAACCGCCTATGGGCAACATAATATTTGAAGTTAAAATATCAAAGATATCAAAGAAGCCATTTTCTTTTATTACACCGGCAAAACTAAAAGGAAATGCCCAATGATTAAATGATAAAACCGTCACCAAACCAAGTGTCCAGGCAATAACCCCGGCAATCGATGTCGCTTTAACACGAGACATATTCCTATTTTCAACTAGCCAGGTCACCGCAGGCTCCAATAATGAAATAGCAGACGTCCATGCGGCAAATAGTAGCAAGACAAAAAACAGCGTACCAAAAAAAGTGCCAAAGGGCATTTGTCCAAAGGCAATGGGTAACGTGATAAAGATTAAACCTGGTCCACCGGCAGGTTCAAGTCCATAAGTAAACACAACCGGGAAAATCGCAATGCCGGCTAGAATAGCGACTGATGTATCCGCAATTGCAATCGTAAAACAGTTAAATGTGATTGATGATTTTTGCGACAAGTAAGAACCATAGATCATAATCGCACCCATACCAATACTCAGACTAAAAAAGGCCTGCCCTAAAGCAGGTAAAAGAATATCGGCAAAAAAATTCTTGTCTGCTAAACGCTCGAAATCGGGTACAAATAAGTAGGAAATCCCTTCCATAAATTTTTCTGTGCTCATGGCATACCCCACCATGACCAGTAATAAAATAAATAATGCCGGCATCAAAAATTTTACCGCTTTTTCTAAACCGCTCTTCACTCCACGCGAGATGACAACGACACTCATTACAATGAACATAGTGTGCCATGCGAGTAATTTCTCTGGATCAGAAGTTAGATCGGTAAACACCTGTTTAGACAAGGCTGCATCTGCGTCAACAAATAAACCGGAACCGGTCCTGAAAATATAAGCCAAGGTCCAGCCGGCAATCACACTGTAATACGAAAGGATAATAAAACCAGCTACGACGCCCATCCAACCGAGTAATTGCCAATGTCGGCTGAGTCCTTCATCAGCAGCCAAGGCAGCCATAGTATTAATTGGACTTTGACGCCCGCGACGACCTAATAGAATCTCAGCCATTAAAATGGGCAGCCCCACCAAGACGACACACACCAGATAAACCAGGACAAAGGCCCCACCACCATTTTCACCAGCTAAATAAGGAAACCGCCAGATATTGCCCAAACCAACGGCAGAACCAGTTGCAGCAAGAATAAAGGCCCAGCGGGATGACCACTGACCATGGATAGAAGAACGTTTAGCGGCCATGTTTTAGACTCTTTTTTGTTTCATTTTCCGTGAATTTGCCAGTTCCTACAAGCAGGCAATATTTCACCGAATTATCTCAAGATACTGACGAATTTGCCGCTATTAATTAAGCACTATTCGGAAAATAACATGAGTTCAGTAGCAGTAAATAAAACAACAAATACTAGTTTACCTGAGCAGTTAGGTCGATTTAAGCCTTGTGATATCCTGGGAAAAGGTGCTCAGGGAATTGTTTATCTAGCTGAAGATACGCAGCTAGACAGGAAAGTCGCCATTAAAACATTGGATAAACGCCGACAAGATGCTGAGCAATTAAATCAGGAAGCAAAAAATGTCAGTAAACTAAGTCATCCACATATCATCCCGCTTTATGAGATAGGTTTCCATCAAGGAATCCCTTTCCTCGTTTATCAATACTATGAAGGCGAACAACTCAAACGACGGTTACAACGCGAAGAGAAATTAAAGCAACTTGATGCTGTTAAAATCACAGATCAAATACTCGATGGTATTGGCTACGCCCATAAAAATAATATTATTCATCGAGATCTTAATCCTTCAAACTTGCTCATTGATAAAGAAGGCAATACCAAGATCATGGATTTTGGCATCTCAGTTATATCCGGGACTCACACATCAAGTACTGAAATAACCGGCACGGTAAATTATCTTGCCCCAGAACAATTAACCAATAACGAGCTGAGTCCTGCCATCGATATCTTTGCCAGTGGATTAATTCTTTATGAAATGTTGACAGGTCATCAAGTCTATGCAGCCAATAATTCAATGGCCGTCATGTACAAAATAACGAATGATGTCGTAGCACCACCATCGAAACGGAACCCGAAGATAGATAAAGATCTGGATGCCATCGTTATGAAAGCGCTGGAGAAAGACCCGGCTAATCGTTATGCCAATGCCGCAGAAATGCAAATAGCATTAAAAAAATATCTTAAAGTTGATGATGAGAAGGAATCCACCGACAGTAATACCTCCAGTACTGTAGAATTCCTGTTACGTCGCATGAAACGTAAGCAGGACTTCCCTGCTGTGTCTGCACATATTACAGAAATAAATCAAAAATCAGCTATTTCAAATATAAGTTCTGCAACAGAACTTTCAAATGTAATCCTGAAAGACTTTGCGCTAACTACAAAGGTTGTGCGTCTGGTTAATTCATCATTTTACGGTCAATTCGGTGGCGAAATCACAACGGTCTCCAGGGCTATAGTCATACTGGGTTATGAACAAGTTCGTGCCGCGGTATTGAGCATCATTCTATTTGAACATTTACAAAGCAGCGAACAAGCCAATGAATTAAAGAATGCAGCCTACACCGCATTAATGAGTGGCATCATCTCCCGAGAAAAAGCCAAACAAATGAAAGTCCTCAATGAGGATGATTTAGAGACATCATTTGTAGCATCCATGTTTCACACCCTGGGAAAGTTATTAACCATTTATTATTTCCCTGAAGAATATGAAGCCATGAAAACGTCGGTATTGAATAAAGGCGTAGATGAAGATCAGGCAATGCGTTCTGTGCTGGGCGTCAGCTATGATGAACTTGGCCGCGGCATCGCGAAAGAATGGAAGCTACCCGATGTTATTGGTGACAGCATGAAGCGCATACCTGAAGGTACTGTGCCTGTTGCTAAATCATCAACTGAATCCTTAAGGCAACTGGCCTGCTTCTCAAATGAATTATGTGCCATTAACAGCAATGATCAAGACACAACTGATGCTTATGAGGCGCTAGCTGCCCGCTACAAAGACTCACTAGGCGTAAGCAAAGAGAGTATCGACAAAATTTTAGAATCCTCCATTAAAGAAGCTGAGGAGTTTACACGCATATTAAATATTGATACTAGCAAAGTAAGCGTATTCAATAACATCCGTAAAAACGTAGCAGCAACAGAGGAAGGTGAGAACTGGAACACGGAAGCAGTTGAACAAAACAGCGATACCGATGATGGAGTAACAATTGAAACCGTAAAAACGGCACCAAAGAACCAACAGCAAAACCAGCACGATATTCTGGTTAATGGTATAGCCGAGATCACAAATTCACTACTGGACGACTTTAACCTCAACGAGATCCTGACGATGGTTTTAGAAACAATCTATCGAGGCATGGGATTTAATCGGGTTTTGTTCGCCGTATATAATGCTAAAAATAAACAAGTCATAGCACGTTTCGGGCTTGGCAAAACTATAGATGAGATTATTCCGGATTTTCGCTATAAGATCACGGATACGGAAGATGTTCTTGTATCAACAATACGCAAAGGAAAGGAATATATTGTCCTGGATGTGAACTCTGACGAATATAAAGACATGATACCCGCATGGCTTAGAAAACTCACTATGCCAACTACTGTTGTACTTTACCCCTTGATAGTAAACAAACGTTGCCTTGGATTGATCTATGCAGACAACGATGACTCGGGTATTAAAATATCCATGGAAGCACTTGGATTTTTTAAAACCTTACGAAATCAAGCCTCATTGGCAATCCAACAGGTAAAAAAATAATTCGGGTAAGTATCGATGTTATCTAATCTACAAATGAAAAAACCGGTTGCAGAAACAAGCAACGCAAGTCCAGAAGTAAACACTTCAACAGATGATACAGCTGTCAGAAAACATACCACCATGATGTTGTTAAAAAGAAGTCTGGCAAAACACAAAGAATTTCCAGCAATGGGAAACAGCATTGCAGAGATCATGCAGGTTGTTGAAGGGCACGGATGTGCAGAAGAACTCGCTGAGATTATTTTAAGAGAGCAATCACTCAGTAGTAAAGTACTTAGCAGGGTTAACTCCAGCGGATATGGGCAATTTGGAGGTGAGATAAAAACAATATCGCGCGCTGTCATCATCCTGGGTTTAACTCAGGTACAAAACATGTGTATCAGTATCATGGTCTTTGAAAAACTGAACAATGGCCCAATGGCAGAAATACTCAAGAGTAATACCTGCCAATCTTTTTTAAGTGCTATATTTGCAAAAAAACTCACCAAAAAATCACCTTCGGTAAACTCGGAAGAAGCCTTTCTAGCCAGTATGTTTCATAACCTCGGCAAACAAATCACCATTTATTTCTTACCGGATGAATATAATAACATCATGGATTTGATTATCGAAAAAGGTATTGATGAAGACGAAGCGACCAGAAAAATACTCGACGTTAATTTTGCCAGCATAGGTCAATTTATCGCGATAGGATGGAAACTACCCAAAAATATAATCTTAGGTATACAGCCTAAACCACTAAGAATTGCTCAGAAGCCCGCTAAGCCAGAGGATTTCCTGGCGCAAATATCTTCTTTGACCAATGAAATTGTACAGGCCGCCGCTTGTGGGGATCACGAACAGGCAAAAGCAGAACTACAACACATTATCAATCGTTACAAAGTCAGCTTCTCTTTAAGTTATGAAAAAGTGACCCAAATCCTGAAAATTCTTTTTGACGAGCTAATCAGTCACTGCGAAGCGTTAGGCATCGACCCACACAAGAACACATTCTGTAAAAACTTTATTTCTTTTACCATGCATAATCATGATTTTAAGGAATTCGAAACAACAGGAACTACACCAGGGGAAACCTCCCTATGAAACTACCTTAACCTACAGCATCACATAGGAACGAGCATAGTCTTTAAGTCGTATCAATAAACTGAATTTCTCGATATCAAGATTAATACATTAGTAATACTCCAGATCGCTGAAAACTAAACATCCTCCAAAAATTTACTTATCCGGCCCATCTACTCAAATAACTCGTTATTTCACTACACCAAAATAAATAAGCATCATTATATTCATTCATACTTTTATCTTGGCAACTCCTGCTATAATCCGCCGGATAACTAACCCGAGCAGGTAAAATGAGTAAAGACAAAAAGTCTGGCGGCGGCAAAACAATTGCCCTGAATAAAAAAGCGCGCCACGATTATTCTATTGATGAACGATTTGAAGCAGGTATCGCCCTTGAAGGTTGGGAAGTCAAGAGCTTGCGCGCGGGCAAAGTTCAGATCGTTGAAAGCTATATCCTCTTGAAAAATAGCGAGGCCTTTCTGTTTGGCGCGTTAATCACACCATTACCTACGGCCTCGACACATATCTCACCCGAACCACAACGCAGCCGTAAACTACTGTTACATCGTACCGAATTGAATAGATTGATCGGTGCTGTAGAGCGTAAGGGTTTTGCTTTGGTACCAACGGCACTCTATTGGAAAAACGGCAAGGTCAAACTAGAACTCGGCATCGCCCGTGGCAAAAAGGCACATGACAAACGCGAAGCCGAAAAAGACCGTGATTGGCAAAGACAGAAAGCACAAATAATGAGGCATAAATAAGAACAAGTCTGCTGTATTGTCCTCTAGTGCCACTCTCCTCCCTGAAACTTTCTTTAGCCCCCATAGTCAGTCACTTGAACATTCAATGTTTAATTGGTGACAGTTAGTCTATAATCCAATCTTCTTCAGGAAATAAAACTCGGGGGCGTACTGGCTTCGACGTGGATATGAAACCTGAGGGGCATGCCGAGGTGCAGATTACCTCGTAAACACTTCTGCAAAACTTTTAGTTGCCAACGAAGACAACTACGCACTAGCAGCTTAATAACCTGTCATAGTGCCGTCTGCCCATTCATGTGCTTGTGCACGGTGGAATCAGGCGTCGACTCTCACAAGACCGCGATGAAACTCGTCCGAGGTGGATTCGTTAAAACTTAATCGGGATCGCTCATTGTCTTCCCTGCCGGTCGGGTAGCATTGGGTTAAATTAAAGATTCGGCTAAGCATGTAGATCCGATGGCAGAGGATTTGCGGACGCGGGTTCGATTCCCGCCGCCTCCACCAAATAAACAAACCACCTTCGGGTGGTTTTTTTATTTGTAACGTTGGTGCGGATTGGCATCCGCATGCCCATGGGTCACGCGCAAGTAAAATTTAATCAATCAGTCACTCCGCACTAGCAATAATCACTCGGAAGTCATTTTTAATATCTACTATTTCAATCAGTAACTTGCCGCGCTGCTTATCACTAAGCTGATTGATTACATCAGCAATCGCTTGACTAATGATATTCATGTTGTAGCTTAAATATTGTTTAAACTTTTTTGGATGTTGTTCCCCACGTGATGCAAAGGCATCTATCGTTGCTTGTTGCCACCCCTGCTCTCGTTTCATTAATCTTTCTATTTTTTCTAGCCAAGCTTTGCGATCATCTAACCAGACATGATCAAATCGCTGCATGGAACTTGCTGCTTTATTAAGTCGTTCCTTTTGCGCGTCATTTAAACGCCCCACATATTTCTCTAGCTTGTCAGTTAAATTATCATAATTGTCTTCGATGCATTCTTCATTGTTGCGGCTTAAATACTCTTTCTCAAATTCAGCCTGTCGATCCCAAAGATTTTTTACGAATTCTGCCATCTGTTCTTCGGTTAATTTTTCACCCAGTGTTATAGCTGAAGGTAAAATATTCACCTGAATTCGTTTTGCTGAGAAAAGCATCATATCTAACCAGTTTTTCACTATCTCTGCGGTGATGTTTCCTGCAACGTCCTTTTCGATGTGATTGAGTATTTCGATATAGCGCGATAATTCTTCGCCTCGATGCCATTGCAGTAGCACCTCCACCTGCTTATCTAGTTTCTCTTTTTGTACAAAGGTGAGATCGACATAATCATCAACATACCAGGGAATTAACCAATCGAGTTGATTGTAAAAAAACTTATTGCTGCAAGCTGTGCTGAGAATTAAAAGAATGGCCAGTATAAAATTTCGAATTCTAAACATGGTTAAATCAAACTATGAATATGGCTATATCGATAATGCAATAATAGAGATATTTATTCTGTACGTCATGTTCGATGTGCATATACGTTTGAGCATGAATGAAGACAACTTAATTAAAGGACTAGAAGCCCTCTAATTAAGTTCAACAACGATAGTCTACTTTACGCCAAGAAAATTATTTTCAGCAAAACTCCAGTTTATCAATCCCCAGAATCTCTCAAGGTAAGTACCTCGATCATTTCGATAGTCGATATAATAAGCGTGTTCCCAGACATCGCAAACAATCAATGGAGTCTGTTCAAACCGAATGATGCAATCCGCATCATCCGTAGTTGTGATTTTTAGCCTATCTAATTGGTCCCGATATAACCATACCCAGCCAGATCCAAACTTACCTGTTGCGACTTCTATAAATTCTTTTTTTAGATTATTAAAATCAGTAAAGGATTGTTCTATCTTTTCTCTTAACTCGCCACTCGGTTCATCGCTGCCGCCTGGACACAGACTATTCCAGTAGAATGTGTGGTTCCAAATCTGCGCGGCATTATTAAATACTGGATCACCAGGTACTTTATTTAAGATAAGATCTTCAAGGCTTTTATCTGAGCAGTCTTGATCTGCATCAATCAGTGCATTTAATTTTTTAATGTATCCAGCGTGATGTTTATTGTAATGATAATCCAACGTCTCTTTAGATAGAGCCGGTTGTAGTGCGTCTAGAGAGTAAGGTAGTTTTGGCAATTCATGTTTCATCTTTCTATCCATTTTAGTATTGTGACTTTGTAATTATTTATGATTTATAATTTTTATTTATAAGCTCATTTATTATTCCCAATCATAGACAAGGTTCATCATGTAAGTCGTATCAAGCTTATTGATGCTTGGTTTCGGTACGTTGTCATATTGATTACGCAAGCTAAGGCGGAGCTTCCAGGGGCTATCAATCCCGGCCAATGGCAGTTCCGCAAAGGCATTACTGATTAGACGGTAATCGCTTGCGGGGCGACTTAGTGATGGGTAGTAAGTGAATTTATGTCCAAACTTCCACCATTCGTCATACTGATATAAAAAGTCAGTGCCAAGTGAAACAACTCCTTCTTCAGAAGTTGTACCGTCAGTAAATGACTCGTGTTGATAACCGAGGCCAACTAAACCTTTAAGTATTAGGTTATCTTGGCGAATGAAAAATCGGCCTAAGCCTGTTTGTGCTATGCCACGTAACTCAAGGTTTTCAAATTCATCCTTTTCAAAATCGGCGCTGCCAAACACAAACCAGACTGGGTTCAGATCATGCTCTAATGCAGCACCGGCAAAAACTTCATTAGTTGAAGTAGTCTTGTTTTGCTTCTCCAGATTACCTTCTACATAAAGAGTGATTCGATCAAAACCAGTATCACGCACCGCTTCACCTCGACCTTGTACACCAAAGTTGTCGGTATTACCGCTTTGTCCAGAGACACCTAAACCGATATTACCTGACCAAGGATCTTCTAGCTTGGCCTTAGCTGTTTCTATGTCACCAATCTTTTCTTCATATGACTGCTTAACGTGTTCCAGCTCTTCTTTGTGTTGTGCTTCTAGTTTGGCAACTGTTTGTTTATGTTGTTGTGTTTCGACTGCGATTTCAGGGCTGTCTGTTTCTTTTCTCCAGATATTAGCTAGCTCAGATCCTCCTTGAAGCTGAATATCGCCAAAACTTGTTTTAACCAGTCGCTGCCCTGTTTCTTCAGAATACATAAGAATACCGTTTAATCGATCTCCTGATTTCAAACCGACCATTAGTTTATTATCAGTTGCAACACCTTTGATGGTGTTTGATTGAATCTCAAGCCCTTTGGCAAAACTAGTATCCATGGTTAGTTTAGTATCAGACATTTTCTGTATCTGACCGACCAATTGGCTGCCATCTTTCAAGTAGACATGATCCGCAACGGCGAGTATTGGCAAAGAACAGATAATAGCCGCGATAATATATTTCATATTTTTATTATGGGTGACGTTACAACTGTCACGAAGATGATTAAATGACATGATTCCTCTTTTATTATTTCGCATAATTATTTCCATTATTAAATCAGTAAAAACGTAAGCACGTTCTCACTGTTAGCTGATTGAGAGATAAGCGTAAGGGGTGTTACTAGTTATTACCGAACTTGGTGTTTATAAAATTATTGGATGTGTTTTCTTGGTTTTGCTAATAGTGTAATACTATATTATCTGTCGTTTTATATCTTTAACATAGGTTATTGTCATAGAATAAATAAACTAATAGATTGGTATAAAAATTCCCACGCTGATAAAACACATACTCCATAGGTACTATCTACTAACGCTAGATTTCGTTAGCGTTAGAAATACTTAATAACGATCATATTTTCAATATGTCGCTCTGACACCTACAAGGATTTAATCTTTCCCGGTAATTTTTTATGTTGTAGGTAAGTCGGATTGAAACCCGCGACTTCTCGTAGCTTACTACGATTATTGACTATAATTCTCTTGCCATCAAAACTTATCATGCCGTCATTTTTCAAAGTCCTAAGCGTTCGATTCATATGTACCGTGGTCAAGCCTAAGGTGTCTGCTAATATTTCTTGTGTCAGAGGAAATTCATAAGAATCTGATTCTGCTAAATCAACTGCCTCAAGTCGGCGCAGTAACTCCAATATAATGTGCCCGGTACGCTCATAGGCTGTTCGTCGTCCTATTCGGGTGATGTGTTCCCCAAGAATTGCCCCATCTCGCGCCGCTGTCCAACAAATTGCTGCGGCTAACCTTGGTGCTTTGCCAAACAGTTCGATAATTCTATCCGGCTCAACCTTACAAACAGTCAAGTCGGTTAGTGCTCTGACAGAGTTTTCCGATTTATTAAAGACTGTGGCATAAAGTCCGATAAAGTCACCACGTATTGAGAAGTTTAAGTTTTGCTGACGTCCATCTTCCAATAACTTGTAATTGTATGCCCACCCATCCTGGATAATGTACGTATTTACAAACTCTTTTCCTTCTAATACCAGATCCGTTTTTGCGGGAATACTTTGACAATTATCCTGAAGAGAAAGAAGCATGTTTTTCTCTTTTTTTGATAGATCTAGCAACAGTGAAAACTTTTTAACGATCGAATTATGTTTTGCTAGATTACCCATAGTTTCAAATCCAATGATGGCTTGTGCCTGATTCCTCGTTCCATAAACTGAATAGTTCTGCTTTATCTATGGCTACAAGCTTACCTACGAGCCATAGTTTGGCATTATATCAGTCGATTTTACTTATAGGTTCAAATCCGAACCTATCTCCACGATCTAAAAATAAATATATATTTATCAATACCTTACATAGCGCAATCAGAACTCTAAAGTCTCATTCATAACTAAAGTAATCCACCATAAGGCCGATACAGCGTATGAGACTAATTGCATATCAGGATTAATACTATTCCTGCATGGAATTGACCGTACTTTGTTATCGATATTTAGCGTAAACAAAAGGAACAAAACTATGAATATTTTTTTATCACGATCACTGTTACAAGCAAACTATTCAAACAATCGCAAATGACATGTTCAGAACTGAACTCTTTTCAGATTGCCAGATAAATTTTAGTTACTACACTTGTTAGCCATGACAGCTGAAGAGTCGATAAAAAAAATAGTTTATCGCGAAGGTGAGATAGAAAAACTATTAAGTATTAGAAATAATTTTGTCGACTTAATAGATGGTTACTCAAGCAAGACCAGTGTTCTTAACAGAAGTAAATTACTTGGCAGCATTTTTGACACAGTATTTTTCATAGGAATAAGTAATTTAAGAAGTCATATGCCGGCAGTAAAAGAAGTGTATTTAAATGTGGGTGATTCAAGAAACAAATCACTACGTAACCTGGAACTGTTGGAAGAGATGGAAATAGTAATACGAGAAAATGATAAAAAAGATTCGCGAGTAAAGCGAATTAGATTAACCAAAAAGTTTAGAAGTGATTTTGAGATATTTGTAGAGCGATGGCTAGATTCAAGGCAAGCAATTGTTGAGTCTGCATAACAGGAAATAAATTTAAACAGTATTTTAATTTATTGGAGAAAACCAAGATGAATAACAATGCCGCTGTAGATATATTTGACGACAACGATGAACCTGGCAATTGGATTGAGAGAGTCACGGAAACTTTTCTTAAAAACAAGATTAATCGTAATCTCAAAAAGGCCACGAAAGTCCATCCCTGCATCATAAACAACCATAGAGTTTTGGTTCATGAATATGGGCTAATGAAACAAAGTCCTGAAGCCTATGAGCAACTCAAGGCTTACGCAGAACAAAATTCATTTGCAATTAAAGAAGACCAACGTGTAAAAACCAACAAACCAGTAAAATTTGAGCGTCGATTAGCAAAGAGTTTACCATTGTTATTTCTAGCCAGTGGCATCTTTATGTCTAGTGCAGCAGCTGCGGCTGATATTACTCCAAACTCCGGAATCAGCGTTATGTCAGATATAGAAGTAACCGGGACTTATGACCGTAATGATCGTGCATACACGCAAGAAAGCGGCAAGCGTTTCATTACCAACCCTTATGGTGAGACCGAATCAATTCTGGCTGTCGCGGCAGAAGCCAAGGCAAAAGGAAAACTAAAACGCGTTAGCACTCGAAAGATAAAGATGCCATCCGGTTATGTCGGTGGTTTTATCAACCGATATCAACATACCTTTGCCAATGGAGAAACCTTTAGTTATTACGAAGGCGAAGGCTTTGGCGCATTAGGCTATCACGCAGGTGAAGGCAAAGTCGTACTAGATGTCTTGGTTGGTGGTGGTGCATTTGGTGCGCCAAAGCTGTGGGGGCCTTATGACCAAATTCTCGGTGACAAGGATAATTCATCCATGCAACTGATGATGGGAGATGGTTCTAAAGATGGCATGGGGCTATTAAAAGCATCTTATGCAATCGGCTACACCGCAGTCATGGCAGAAGAAGATTATTCTACTATTGGTAATACCTACGGATCTGCTATTAATGACACTGTCGGCAATATGATAGCGAGTGGCAATAATCCAAATATGAATATCGCATCGGCTAGCGACATCAGTAATGGAAAGATCTAAATCAATCTTTTAACGCCCATTGATCCAGGATAACTAACGAACATGTCTGATATAACTAATATTCTAGAAAGTCTCCGCAAAACTGAAGCGCAAAAATCCCCGGCCAACTGGGTTGACCGGGTGATGCGTTCGATGACGCTGAAAAAGAAAGAACACGCTATGGTTCACCCATGTATTATTAATGGGCAACATACGCTTGTTTATGAACATGGTTTAGCAGAAAAAGATTCTGTTTCGTTTCAACAGATAGTCGAGTTTGCCAGCGCGAAAGGTTATCAATTAAAGGAAGATCAGCGTTCTGACTTTCTTGAAGGTATTAAACGCGTTCAAAACCGTCGCCGCGCAAATGTAGTCTCGGTGATGGTACTGACAGCAGGCTTAATGTCGCAAACAGCTCAAGCAAAATCCAATGACAACCATGATAATGTCCTACACGTTTCTACTGACGTTGAACATACGCAAACTCAAGCGGGTTTTGATCTCGATCTGGATTCATATCATACAGAAGCAGAACTGGCGGCGGGTTTGCTCGGATGGATAAACAGCCACTCATCTTTTACTTATGATATTGATAACATCCCGAATATAAAAAAGGTCTCTTCTAAAGAGATCGCTGAAGTCGCTTTTGGTGGTGAATTACCGAAGGCGATCAACCCAGACACTTTACAAATTTTTGGTTTGTATAATTTTAATGATGGTGCGGTTTACCTGCTCGACTCCATCGATCTGGAAACGGATGCAGGCAAAGGTATTCTGCTACATGAGCTCGTCCATTACCTACAATACCAAACCGGTATAGATAAAGACGCTAAATGTAAAAATGAACTGGAATCCCTGGCCTATGTACTGGAGGCCAAGTTTCTTGATTCTCATGATCATGAACACAATATTAGTGCCTCTCATATTAATAAAGTCAGTCAATGCCGATCGGCTTGATTCCATGAGCAGACTCTCACACCGAACAACATGTCAATGTCACCGTTATGGTCAATAGAGAATTAATATCGGAAATTGTTGATGAAAGACAAGCTTGAAAACCTACTGTTTTTTTCTTATCTGACCCATGGTCAGATAGACAAACTCATGCCGTATCTTGAAACGCTTGAATTAAACGCAGGAGAAATTCTATTCAATGAAAAAGAGGCTGGGGACTGTGTCTACTTTATTATTTCTGGCTCATTAGAAGTTATTAAAATGACAAGTTGGAGAAGCTTCACTACCGTAGCAACCACCTTGCGCGAGGGCAGTTGTATCGGCGAAATGACTTTGATTGATCATTCCCCTCGCCCTGCTACTCTCAGAGCTCACGAAGAGACAAAACTAACAGTACTAACACGGCGTGCCTTTGATGTAATGGTAGGCTCGGAGCCTGAATTAGCCATCAATATACTTAAGGGGCTTGCCCAAAATTTGAATGACAATCTACGCTCTACGACAGATAAATCGGGTAATGAGATTGCTGCTTAATTTTCGATATTTATAAAAACTACTGACACTTACTTGGTAAATATTCTTTCTGTAACGTCCCTTTACATGTCCAAATCAATCGTTCACCTTTAATCCTGGGAATTAACATAATCTTTCCCCCATCAATTTCCTTTTCAACCTTTATCGTATCTTTATTAATAAAATAAACGGATATCACGCCTGCGCCATCAGTGCCAACGACAATGTTCTTCACCAATGACCGGGAAATATCAACCTCGATATCTTGTTCTGTCTCTTGCCATTCTTCAGTTTCAGGTAAAGATCCCTTAGCTTGCCAGTACTCATTTACAGCCTTTTTGTATTTAATTGCCAGAGACAAACTCTTTAACACCTTAGCAGGATCAGTTAATTCGATTTTTTTTGAATCGGTAAAAACAAAATTCCAGCTAAGCACAATAACAGCAAGTATTAAAATAATGAGTGTTTTATTCATATTGAAGATTTTGCCATGTCAACCAATACCTTACGCACTGCTCCAGCTGAGGTTACAGTTTCAGTAAAACCGATACGATGAACCCGTGCACCAACACGGAGATGAAAACCTTCACTATCAATGCCGACCATTTCAGGTAAATCTGATTCTAAGTAGTCTATGTTATATAAATCACAATAATGTTTAATCGCTTCCATGTGATCAACATTCATATGTTCGAACATTTTTTTCTCTTCATCATGATGCCGCGCGCGATAATTAGCATGATTTATCGTTATAACTTGCTTATTAAATATTTTAATTATTTAAAAGCTTTTGTTAAATATTGAAAATATTTAACTGGTCAGAAATTAGTGATGATTAACTCCTTTTGTGGCGTTGCTTTCTTAGCTCCACCACCAACCGTGTAAGTGATGTTCACGTGTTTCATTTTAAAGCCTTTGAATGCTTTTCTCATCTCAGGGATATCGTTTACGCTGACCACCGCGTTACCCTTTATTGAGCCTATGATATCAGCCATTTCGTCGTATTGTTCCAGATTAAAATCAGAGCCATAACCTTCGGTACCATAATAAGGTGGGTCAAGGTATGTAAGCGTGTGTACCCGGTCATATTTTTTGATACATTTTTGCCATGATAAGTTTTCGATCTGAGTCTGAGCCAGTCGTAAATGGGCCTCTGACAAATCTTCTTCTATTCGTAGTAAATTCAACCGAGGTTTGGACGTTGTAGCCGTCCCAAATGTTTGGCCTTTAACCTTGCCACCGAAGGCCAGTTTTTGAAGGTAAAAGAACCGTGCGGCACGTTGTATATCAGTCAGCGTCTGCGGATCTGCAATCTGCTCCCATTCGTAAATTTGTCGGCTAACCAAGGCGTATTTAAATTGCTTAACAAACTCTTCTAAATGATGCTTGACGACGCGATACAAATTCACCAGCTCACCATTAATATCATTCAAAACCTCAACTTTAGCAGGCTCTTTTATAAAATATAATGCTGCTGCACCAGCGAACGGTTCGACATAGCATGTGTGCTTTGGAAATAGCGGAATAATCTTATCAGCGAGCCTACGCTTGCCACCAATCCAGGGTATAAACGGCTTAGATGCCATGAGTCATTCTCCATCGTTAAATTTTTGATACACTCACCTTGCTGCGTACGTAGCAGGGGAGCCTTGGGTGACTCACTGTCTTAGCCAGTGATGAACTGGTTGAGATGATGTTAGTGCATCATCTCAACCGCTCTCTTTCCTATAGTATTAACAAAATCTTAAACGCAAACGGATGCCGCCAGTACTCAGACCAGCCCCATGCATCCAGATCACCAAACATATAATGCAACGCCCAACCCCATGCATAAGCAAAGAGTATTGCAAGGGGATAAGCAAACCAAAAAAACCAGAATTGCGGATCGATAAGGCAAGCCGGGATCGCCATTGCCATACCCCAAAACCATCCACGCACTAAAGACGTTGCGACCAACTGTTGCCACTGCTTACGCAGCTTATGCGTGGGTATATATTTCATCCATCCATCAATGCCGCTATCAGGTCGCCGGGTACCTTCTGCCCACCAGCCTGCTATCCAACCAAGTCCACGACCTTCGCCCCACCAACTTGCCAAACACCCGGACAAAAACAACAGTGGCCACTGCCACCATTGCCAGGCTGAATAATCTAGCTTACAAAACGTAAAAACAAACGTGGTGATAACACCTGTTGCAAAGTATTTAAAAACCCGCCGCAACCAATCAGGCAACCAGGCAACCTCACCACTACCTTGCAAACGTCCTAGCGCCATCATAGGCAATAGAAAGAGATCAATCATTACGCTGGCCAATCAGGATCTTTCACAGCATCAACACCTGCTATATCGGCGGCGGCTTCGATCAAATCCGCCGCTTCATTTTCAGCAGATCGAATAGCGTCCTTAGCTGCATTCAGTTGTTTTAATAAAGCCAACTCATCAAGCTCATCCTGCGTGGTAGCGCCATCAATTTTCAATTCCAGAATTGACGAAGCTCTCGCCAAAGCATTCAGTTGCTTGATTGTTAACTTGTCGGGGTCAGACTCCCCGAATATAACAGCAATACGCTGTCCCGCGTCTGCTTGGTTCTCACTGATGCTCGAGGATTTATAATCAATTAGTGCCTTAGATTGCAGCTCATCTAATTCTTGTTGTGGTATTGGTTGTGTCGACAACACTTCAACAGCCTTGCCGTCGGCAACAACAACAGTGCCACCCATTTTGATATTAGTCCCTGTCTTTTGTTCGCCGCCAGGAACCACCGCAGGCGCAACGGCAAAGATATTAAACTCATCACTCATACGCTGAATGTTTTTAAAATTCCCTCGGTTCAGTTGCGCCGGGACTAAAACCTTCGTGTCACCATCATCATCAACATGCTGATCAAACAGACCTCCTTTCGCGCTGTTAATCAAACTAATAATCGTCGCGTTATCTTCAAAGTCTAATTGTACGTGTGTTACATTTTTCATGTTCATTCACCTTTTATGCTGAAACCGGTAATCCAAAAGCAACTTCTAAATACTCACCGCCGTTCGCGTTAATCGCTGAGTTAGTGCCTCTGCGTTTAACACCATTACTCACTAAATCTACTCTATTGCCTGAATCAGATGATTGCGCTGCATCTGTATTAAGCGTTAAAAACGAACCTACACCGTTTACTTTTGGCGGGTAAGTCCACAATCTCCACGGTTCACCACCAGCACCGCGCCGTTTCATTAACTCGAAAATAGGCGCAATGCTCATAGGGGTAAAGCCGCCGTCTGCGATACCGTTGCCAATGCCTTTACCGATAAAAACCAAGTCGCTTAAATCGCTTATTACAAGGTAATCATACGTGCCGTTGCCGATAACAGATTGATCAAGAGTAAATCCATTGGTGGTTACACTGGTGATTGCAGTCGAAGCAAAATCATCTGCCACTGTATTTAGGTACATCAACTCACCACTTGTCATATCGGGATGGTGAACAAAAATATTTCCGCCAGCACGATTGAAAACAATAATAACTTTTCGCGTACTGCCGGTATTATCCACTATCGTTTCGTCCGATCCTGATACAACACTACTCCCAATCGCTGTGCCATAGTCGCTATCCGCATTAATTTCTATACCTATAAAATCATCACTACCGGATAGCGTTGGGAACGCGGCATAAGTGGGCGTTGCTTCAACGTGATGCGCGTTGCTCTCATCGTGAGAAAAATTGTAGTACCAATCTTCTACACTATCTTGATTTTTATAAATTCGTAACGAGTTCGTATAGCTATTACTTGCTGCTAATTCGCTAACAATATTAGTTTCTGTTGCCGTTACAATTGATATTAAATTACTTAGTTTACTTGGCGTTGGTAGATTAGCTGTTGATAATACTTTGCTATCAGTAGGCACGGTATAATTAAAATCAGTCGCGCCGAAATTAATAGGAAATGCTGCACTGGCTTGGTCACTCATTTGAATAGGCCAAGCATTTCCAGTTAGCCCTGTAAGTATTGCGCCTGTATCATCTGTGTCTGGACTTGTTGCGGCGGCAAAATCCTCATCCACCCAATCACCATTAACACGTAACCACACTTTACCACCACGAACCAAAATACCTATTCTGTCTGTACTCGCCCACGCACCAACTAAGTTTTGAGAAGGCGCACCACCACCAGAAGTTTTAACTCTTGAATCCCAATTATTGCTAGCACTAGCTCCCCGGCCATAAACAAACAGTCCCGCATCTACGGCTGATAAGTCGGTTAATGGGTAGTTCAGCATATCCATATCAGGATGCCCAGAATCAAAAAACAGGACTCCTGCTGTAGAGCCGTTTCCTGTTGTTGAACCATCCCCATATTCCCAATAAAAACCACTTTCATCCTCAACATCAAATGACATTGTGGGGAAACCACCGTCACCGCCAGTGCCATAAGTTACTAAGTTGCCACTAGTAAAAGTGTCTCCTGTTTTTAGTAATGGATTTAACGTAGCAAAGTTATTAACTGGCGTATCGCTCGAATAAGTAGGCGATCCGCTTTCTGTCCAATCATTGCCGTTTCCGCTTGTATCGCTACCGTCTGAATCAATAAAATCTAACAGGTGTCCGTTATTGCCAAAAGTCAAACCTGTAGGCGTATCGGCTACCCATTTACCGGTACTACTTGATACATGGCCAAACGTGTCAGGCGTTAGCGCTGTACCATCAATAAAATAACCATGAGCGCGGTAGCCACCAAAATAATAATTTGCATTATCATTGCCTATCCTGTGCCCTACAGCGGTATTGAGTAACGTAAACGCATGACTGGCTGTTGATATAGCCAAGACATTGTTCACCCATACATTACAGGTCGTGCCGTTAAAATTAATAACAACATGCAGATAATCGTGCGTATCTCTAAAGACACCCGTTGAAACAACATCTGATCCATCATAGGCCGCAATAGTATCTGTAGTTTTAAAGTAAAATAATTCTGACCCGGCGCTATTGCCAAAGATAACTTGGTTTTGTGATATATCGCACTTCTTGATCCACTCGGAATAAGTCCAAGTATTTTGTGTGGTTGGCGTACTGAAAGTGCGCTCAAGGTATTGGCTCGTACCGTTAAGCAAAAGGCTTTGCGCCCCATCCGGTAGAGTACCCCGGTCAACAGAATCGGCACCTCCACCGCACAACAACGCGGCCAGATTAATAAAGCCGCCTTGTTTCTTAATAAATTTAGTTGGTAATGCCATTAAGCCCTCGCAACATGTTTAATGCACTCAAGTTTCGTGTCGGTGTTATTGCCTAAAAATATCAACACGTCTTCCTTGTTAGCGGCCCGTGCCGACAAGTCGGGCGCGATGCCACCACTAATATTTGTGAAATCATAATTTGCACCCCATGACGGATTACGCGACCCGGTCGCGTCCTGTTTTAACAGCATTACATAAACAACTTCAGCGCGTATATTCGACGGATTATTAATCGTCCGGTCTCCTGCCATCGTTAATTTTGCGGATGGCATAGCGTCGAGGTCCCAATCAACCGTTGTATCATCTGTTAATGCCTGCTGTGTATAATATTGATTCGCTGTATAAGCATTAACGTTACTCAAGCGACCAACGCCGTAAAACGTTGCCCACGCATCAAAATTATTGCCGTGTGTTTGATGCTCGACGATCCATTCGCTACCCGTCCAAACAAGCCAAACAAGATGCCGTTGAGACGTGAGATCATAAGTTGCAGCACCATTAATCGTATCAGCACCATCACCATCAAGCGTTACCGCATTCGCACCGCTGTCTGATTTCATAACCCCTACACGATAACCCGCGAAGATGTCAGCGCTCGCAGGCAGGGCTTGCGTTATAACGCCCGCAGTCGCATCAAGTAACAACAACGTATTATTGAGTTTAATCGTTAACGTCTTTGCAGTAGTGCGCGATTCAACGTCAGCAAGGTTCCAACCAAACACGACAGAGCCGGGCGCGCAGTAAATGTCTTTAGTACCCGCGCCAAAATCAACATTCGCATCACTGTTGGTCGAAGAGATAACGTGTGGCCGTGAGATAGTATCAGGTGTGCCATAAGTCACTTTGCCGAAAAAGACTTCGCGATCAATCCCGGTGATATTGTCGTCGGAGTCGGTTTGAATTTGTTCAGCAACAAAACATCCCCATGCCCCATCAGCAAACTTATCGCGTATGGCATTGTACCCTGTCTGCGCACCCGCAACGCTCAGAGCGCCAGTGCCTGTTGTAGTGGTCGTTTCAAGTACTGCATCTTTTAAGATAACTCCAGGCATTACCGCATCTCCTCAATTATAAATCTTGATCTAAATATATTCGTACGTGTGTTAGCGATTGGCGGCATCTGCGCAAGCTGCCCATAAATCGATTGACGTATTAAATGCTTCGTCGCATCAGGATCACGAATCACAAAAATATCTTTACTAATACCGCGTCGACGAATCAATTCGTAAACGTTGTCATACATTTCATCTTCAGATTGAAAGTTGATCGACATAATTATCTGTCGCCACCGTTGTGCCGATTCCGCATAAAGCTGCCCGGCTTTACTTCGTGACTTGGTAGCAGGATCAATGAATCGCAATTCCCACCCATACTCAATATTTTTATTAGCGGGCAACTGCCAGGCATTGTCGATATATAAACGTCCCACCTGAAAATAATTATCCGGGTTACTTAAGTCGCTAACATCAATGCGCCACCATTGGTACGTCTCTGGCGAACTCCCCAACCACGTAATGGAATGAACAGGATCTTCATCACTTGGCCATGTCGCATCCCACATATTGACAGCCGTACTGTCGTAACCCGGCGCGGCAGTCAGGTTCGCTTCAGATGTCGCAGCGCGTATTCGCCATGTTGCCGATTGCGTTGCGTTATGAAATAACAATGCGATTAAATTAATCGCCTGCGCAGAACCCAAATCGACAACAAGATAAAGGTTATTCAGATCATCACTACGCCAGCGATCCTTTGGTTGTGTGCGCAATAAATTCGTAACAGGCATATTCGCCAATGCAGACCCCGCCGTAATAGTGGCCGCGTCAACAATCGCCGGGTTCGATATAACGGTATTACCCATCAGCCCCAGACCTCCAATGTTGTGGTTCCGGTTTTACTTTCTTCTTGTAATGCAGCGACAACAAAGTCTCTGCCGGCAGTCAGGTTGTATCTTGGATAGGTGATTTTTATATGATTGTTAGGTGAGATCCGAAACAACGCACGTTTAATTTTAATGCGGTACCGCGAACGATCGACGCCATGCAATAAAGCCAAGCGTTCAGACTCAGCAATCGCATCAGCCTCGATATCAAAAAGACCTGGCGTTATCACTTTACGCGCAAAACGATGTTTATTTTTAATTGCGCTATCCTCATTAACAGCATAGCGAAAATCATTTCCATAAAGTTGGCGATCAGCATCAACTACTGAACCTGCGAGCTCATCCGGGCCTTGTTTAGTCCAGGACTTAAACCAAGTAACAGAACGCCGCCAAACAGGAACGGGCAAGTCCAGTCTAAAGATCGAATCAATGTCTTCATCATCAATCTCAACTACTGGCGCGCTTGGTGATTCCAAACGATCCACCACAAGCTTACCAGCACGATTAAAATACCAATAACCACCAACGCCATTCATTAAAGAAGTAATCACATTAGCGACGGTGCTATCTTGATCAACATAAACACCAACAGTCGCAGGCTGCGCTGTATCCAGCCGACTAAAGCTAGATAACTCAAGACGATCATTTTGTAAATTAAATGCACCGAGCCGCGATGAAACAATGCGCTTAACAATAGCGCCGGTCGTTTCAACATAATCAGGATCAGCATCACCCTTCACGTCAGCAGTTGTCAGCCCCACAGGTTGCCCGCCTAATCTAAAATAACCTTCAGCTAAGCATGTGCCATATTCTCCAGCTTCAATATCAGCGCCACTGCCGCCAATGCCTGTCGTTGCAGCAAGCAAGGCCGTAACTGTTGACCAATCACCCGCGCTAGTTAATGCAACGCCTTTATCGCGTACGCCATCAATAGCACTAACCTCACCATCATGCACTTGGTACAAGAGATCAGATGACGAAACAAGATAAGGTGTAATATTGCGAACCCGGCCAGCAACATAAGGGCGCGACTGATCTTTTAAGTCACTATCGCCTTCAGCGCCGCCAGTACCCGCAAATTTATTTCGTTCTAAAGGTAACTGAAAAAAAGCAGCCGGATCATTTATGCGCAGACTGATACGTTTATTGTTTGCGTTAATTGACAATGCCGTACCTTTAAGCACCGTTCCGAATGCATTTAGTGGGATGCCTTCTTGCCCCGCTATCAATTTTAAATCTCGACCGTCCCACGCCTTTTCCAACAGCGCATCCATTTCGCCATCATTATTCTGGATAACAACATCGCCGATTGATGTAACACCCGCGCCCGTAGGTTCAGACGAATCAAACAAACTAATTGTTCGCGATAAAGCGGGCGACAAGCGCCCCGGAAAATTCATATGCGGAATCGAATCACTCGCATCTGTCGTATAGCCTTTATCCGATAAATACAAATCATCTTCACCGCCAACGATTGAAATACATTTGCCGCTCGCAATAGGTAATGCAGCGACCATCGCAGGCAATGCTGATATTTTTCTTGTAACGCTACTACTAAACGGCGATGCAATTAATAAAATAACTAACTCAGCATCCGGGTTCGTAAGCAATGCCGCGAACTGGTTTGGCGTTGACGCGCGAAGCCCTGCGGGAAGACTGGCGATAGGCGCTTGTGGAAATTTAGTAATGCCAGGAATCATGCCGCTTTCGCCTTACCAAGTTCAATACGAATCTCTTCTAATGCATTACGTGTTTCATCAAATTCTTTTTCGAGTGCGGCAATAGTCTCAGCCGATGTATCACGAATAGCCACATCAAGATCGCTACCAAAATCACCACGTATATTTTCTTGCCGATCAATCACCTTGTTCAAGGTTTCATTAACGCTCTTAAACAAATCCTGAAAACCCGAACCGCTGGCAAAGACATCGCGCCCTAAACCTAATGTTTGTTGCGCGAGCGCCGGGAACAAACGAATTGCATCAGCATCACCCGCTAATGCAAGGTTCGATGTTTCTTCTAATCGCGAACGCGAAGCCGACAATCTATCGCTTGCAGAAAGCCCGGATAACTCACTGGTTTGTAAGTTACTACGAAAGGCCGTGAGCGCATCAATGCCGAGTACTTGATCCGCTGTTCGAGAAATACTTCTTAATTTATCAGTCAAGCTGACTTCCAGCGTTGCCAACTGATCTGATAATGCATCGTTAATAGTATTCAAGGGCAGCCCCAGACTTTCCGCACGTTCGCGCATCTCGTTAAACTGATTGTTAATTTCAGAAAGCGCGGCAGATGTGCCACCATCACCCGTTAAACTTTCGCCAAGTAATCCCGCAGCGAATTGAAGATCATTAAATATTGCTTCGATATCTGTTCTATTATTAGATGCCGATTTTTGCAAAGCGCCTGAAAGTGCTGAAGATAATCCTGTTATCCCACCGTTTTCAATGATTGCGGTCACCGCTCTTGTCGCTACATCCTGCGCATCGTTTCCTTCAATGCCTTTGCCGCCAGCTCCCGTAACAAATTGAAACCGACCGGGATGATCTGAATAATTTGATAAGTGATTCGTGAGAATATTTTCATCCCGAACATTGCCGCCGACAGAATTAGCAAAATTAAGAACTGTTTTTGCTATAGCCTGGTTTAATTGTTGCGCCCCTTGTGGATCTGCGCCGTGCAGAGAGACACTGCCGTTCACCAAACTATCAACAGAAGCGCCGCCAATGCTAGGCGTACCTCCCCCGCCAAATAATCCGCCCAACGCCGATCCAAGAAAACCACCAATGCCCGCGCCAATCGGCCCACCAAATGCACCACCTGCTATCGAACCAATCGTGCTTAATCCCGTACCGACAATTCCGCCGCCGCCGAGGCCGAATAAATTAGCCGCTAAGCTACCAATGCCACCATACGGTGAATACTGAAGTCCGAGTCCCAATGTCGTGCTGGCCGAACCGCCCAGTCCTAAGAAATCGCCTATATTCGCGCCAAGTATGCCAAGCGATGGACTGCCCACGCCGGATAATATGCTACTAATATTACCGATCAATGAACTACCTATGCCTGCAACACTGCTCAAAATTCCGCCGCCCGAACCACCAGCCACACCACTTACCGCGCCACCAGCGAGACCGCTCAAAGAACCACCGCCGCCGAAGCCAAGCGAAGAAGCAACACCACCCAAACCGATAGAACCTAACACGCCACTAATCACCGGACGTATTGTCATTAACGTAGCAATCTCAGCCGCCAGTCGGATAAATATTTTTTTAGCCGAGGAAGCCAGATCGCTAAATGAATCGACGCCGCCGCTAAAGAGATCTTCATAAAAATCAGTGAAGCCGTCCTGAATACCGCGCAGTGCATTTTTGAAAGGCTCTTGCATTATTTCAGCTTGTTTCTTTGCTTCATCTTCCAGTCGGTTACGCTCTTCCTCCCCAGCCTTATCGCGGATATCTTTTAGATTAACCTGGTGCTCATCTTCCAACCGTTGCCGCAGCTCGGCATAACTCATCGTCGTCGCCAGTTTTTGTTCTTCCGCTTTTTTTAATAAGGTGACGGATTCTTTATAGCGTTTATTTTCAAGCTCAGTTTCATCGAGCAATGAATCAGAGAGATCAGCCACCCGATCCTGAAGGGCTTTTTTACGTGCCGCGATTTCCTTCTTCTGTTGCTTTGCCGCTTTATCACCGGCCTTTAATAGATCATCTATATCTTTCAGCTCTTCGTCTGAGAGTTGATTGTTTTCTACTTTGGAATTATTCAACGCGTCGACCTTCGACTTTAAGTCTTCAACGTTAGTCGAGCCTTTCTTAGCGTTTTCAGAGGTCTGTTTTAAGTTATCTCTTATCTCAGCGATTTTTGTATCGGCATCAAAATTATCTGGCGAATTAATCAATCCGTCTAACTCCGACTTAAGTCGCTCCATATTGGCCGCCGATGTATCTTGTGCGGCGAAATCTTTGAGCGGCCTCGATTCAAATTCAGCCCTTCTTTTTAAATGTAATTTGCGATCATTGGCACCTTCGGGCAATGCTGAAAGCGTTTTATTAACACCGGCAATAGCGGCCTGCCTTTCTTCTTCGGAATCAAATTTATTTCCTGGCAATAAATTATAAGCACTAATCGCGCTGAACTTGATCGTCTCAAATCCGAGTTCCAAAGTTTTAAGCCCGATCAATATTTTATTCCACGCCGCCAGCATCACGTCTAAGGCGCGAATAACATTTTCAATGCCGCTAATGGCCACATCGGACCATTCCTTGGCTTTATCTTTATTGTCATCCATCGCCTGTCCAACGTCTTTATCAAACGCACCGGCCAACGATTTCAAATAATCAAACAAACCCGCGTCCATAACCTGATTACGAAAAGCAAACCATTTATCAGACAACATCGACATCTTGCCGTCCCACGTTGTTGCCAGTTCGTCGGTCGCATCACGAAATTTAGAATTAACATCAGACCAGGCGGCGATTAATTGATCGCGGGTTTGTTCGCCGGAGTAAGTAACCCCCGCCTGAAAACCGAGCATGGCCAAGATGCCACGTTCACGGAATAGATCAGCCGATGCCGCGCCAGCGGACATCATGCGGATAACTTGATCAGTAGTTTGTTGAATACCTAGCCCAGAGGCGGCAGCAAGATCACCAATCAACGGCATCCACGCGCTAATCTCATTCACGCCGCCAGCCAGTACACCTGCAAGGGCAGTAGCTGCCGCCATAATCTCGCGGTATTCAAACGGCACTTTAGAAGCGAACACCGACATCTTTTGAAACAAGCGATTGCCTTCACTCATATCGCCTAATAATATTTTTAAACGAACGCGATATTGTTCAGCCGTTGAAGCCGCATTAATAAAAGACTTGGCCAATGAACCAATGCCGACTGTCGCCACCAGCCCTTTTAATGAAAATAACGTGCTATGCAGTTGCTTGCTCTGTTCGCGTAAGCCCTTTAATTTTTCCCTTGCCAAACTGGAGCTGCGCGAAAAGGTATTCATATCGCGGCCTGTGTCTTTGGCCGAGCCGCCGAGCTTGTCCAGTTCCTTTTCAGATAATTTCAGCTCGCCAACAAGCCCCGATCCATCGGCCTTGAGTTTAATGCCGAGTGTGATTTCCTCGCTCATGGGTTTCTCTGCGCGAGTTCATTTAACACAGCTTTTTCCATGACCAGGATACCGTTTAAAATTCGCTTTTTTATTTTCTTCTTCTTCATCCGATACAACGATTCTATTGCGTTATAGTCGAGTCCAGTGATGCCGGAGAAGCTGGTACGCCATTGCGTAGAGATATCAATGAACGCAGCGACGATCTCAACGTTGTCAGGCAACACAGGAAATAAATCATCATCGTCTGCATCCTCATCATCGTTAACAATCTCATCAACACGCTCCTGACTAACACCGAATGCAATCAGATCATCAGCAATCTCGTTATCGCCCCGTGCGGTTCGTGGTTTCGCGGCTACCCAGTGCGCTGCCGCTTCCCTGAGTTTTTTGAGCTTACCCCGGCGATGCATTTGAAATACGCCTCGATAAAACCCGCCTTGATGTAAGGAATATCGAGCAGCGCTTCGAGTTCAGTCTCGTTATAAGGAATTTCTTCAACCCCTTTTTCATTTGTTGAACTCTCGCGAGTTAATCCTTCCCAACCTTTAACCGGATCAATCACTGCGAGCATGAATTCCAGATCACTACCGTTGGTGAGTTCATCAATCGTCTCTTGTCCCTTAATAATGAAGTGAACATTAATTGTATGTTGTTTGACGGCTCCGCCAGAACGTGGCTCGTTGATATGCACCGGCCATTTAATACCTTCATCACTGCGATTCACTCTAAACATAACGTTCTCCTTTTCTTAAACGTGGCAATTAAATTAATGGGCGATGAAGAAGCCGATAGCGGCAGCACCAAGCGTTATCAATGAGCAGACTAGCAACAACGTTCGCGGTTGGCTCAATGTCGCGTTAATCGACGCTTCAACACCCTGAATAAATGTTTCGTGGTTCAACTTTATTACGTTGTTGTAAACGTAAACTCGTCATCACCCGCGTTCGGTGTCAACACCAAATCAAACGTCAACATACGTTTGTTCTGGTTGCCGCTCGGACGTGGATTTTTAAGCTGCACTTTCGGCGCGTCTATCTGGCAAACGTTACCCACCGCCGTACCGTGCACGACCTGCAACGCACCCAGCGTTTCTGCAACGACTGCCGCCTCCCAGGCTTTAGTCGCCACCAGCACATCTTCAAACACCACCGAGCCAACCGACTTACGATCAACGATGGGTATCGATGTTGAATTGACCAGCTCGCGGTATTCAACCTGGTTGCCTAAATCAACCGACAACGATTCACAATTCAAAGCCGTGCCATGCAAGGTCAGCGTCGGTGTGTTCGTATCGGAAACGACAACGGGTGTGGTGTAGCCGGAGTAATCAATTGCGCCAGGGAATGATTCATCCGCCACCGCGACGAACAAGCCCATAAAACTAAACCGCAGCATCGGAATTTGATTCGTGCTGAATTCAAAACTCACGTTACCCCGCGAGCCGAGCATCTTATGCAGTTTGCCGCCAATGTTGATGTAAAGCGAAACCGCTTCGTGCGTGTCGCTATCCGAACTCGGATCGTATTCAACGCTGGTACTGGCATTAACCGTTTGCGCCAATCCGCAAGCGCGTAGCAACGGACCATACGCTGGCACATCAGCCACCGCACCACCGGCACCCGCCATCTCAACCGCGAAGCTCATAGCAACGTGTTTTCCGGTCAGAAACTCGGTATAGGATCCAAACTCGCCGCCAGAGCGAACGACTTCACGCGGAATCGCATTGGCCTGAACCGGATCAACACTCACGTCATTTGCCATTATTAAAACATCATCCGTACCCGCCGCCGGTGTTGAATCAGTACCGTAAGTACTTTCAATCTTTGCGCGGATTGCTTTGTTAGACCATTTCATGATTTCTTCACCTCTTGTTTATTGCCATCACCTTGATCGTCATTTTTACCAGGCTTTGGGCTGTCCGATTTTTTCGTACAGCTGGCACGAGGCTCGCCGCGCTCGTCCAATAGTTCGCCTTTATCGTTACGTGGGCCAGATCGTTGCGGCTGCTTAGTGCCCTCAACCTTTTTAATCTTGCCGCTTTTTTCATCTTTAATAAAACTGCCACCGCTACGCATGATTCATTCTCCTATTCATAATGTCGGGTGTATAACTGAAGTTCCGCCGCATGACACAACACACCGGCCAGCATCACCGGCTGGCTCTTCAGCAACGTAATGCCGGTATCGTTATTCACGACCATCGTGTCTATCGTGCCGGTCAGCGTGTCGTCTGCCTTAAAGGCATCACCTATTGATTCAATTAAATCATCAAACGTTTTTTCAGACGCCGCCGCATCATCGATACTCATATAACCGCGCAGCCGCCATTCATTCACGATCACCCAGCGTCCGAGATACGGGCGCGTTTCTTTTTTATTCACGCGGCGAATATGCCAGCCGAGGATCTTGTCAGTATCGAGATAAAAACCTTTAAATTCGCTTTGGCTTTTCGCGTAGCGTTCGTAATCATTCACAACGCCAATGCCAGTAATACCGTCCAGCTTTGCTTTAATCTTGGTACGGATATTGGCCAGCGTTGTCGGCATTAACGACCTCCCGCCAAACGATCACGTACACGCTGCACAGCGTGATCAAAGCGTTGCACCGCCTCTGCACGTTTTTCTTTCATCGCGTTGCTAAACATAAATTTGCCTTCAGTCCCTTTCGACGCGATCTTTCTCGCGACCAGGAACGCGACGTGATCGACTTCGCTCGCCTCAACATCCAGCTTCTGCCGTACCCAATCTTTCAACGGTTCAACAGGCGGGAAGTGCGGCTCCGTGCCAAGCTCCACTGCTATCGCGTAAGGTTGTGACGTGCCCACCACGCCCAGCACGTTATTTGCCAGGGATTCTTCTTGTGAAAAAATACTACCGCGTAAGCCGCCACCGCCGCCGACGCCGACCGGTGTGTTTTCTTTCACCTCGGCCTCGATCATTAAATCAATCTCAGTCACCGCAGACAGCAATTCCTCGCGGGTAATATCCGGTGCGGTGTCCCAAAGTCGCGAAAGTTCCGCCGCGCCTTGTAAATCAAGTTCGACATTAAACCCGTTCATCGATAACGCCCTTGATGGTAAATGCGATCATTGCCGCGAGAATCTTTTCGATCAAAGTCACCAAACACAGAAGCGGCATGCGTTCTTTTTTTATCGATGCCTAATAGATCATGATAACGATCACGCAACTCATCCGAACGCTTTGCAAAGCGCCGCGACTTGTCGCCGTGATTTACATTATCCGCCGCGATAGTTGAATCCTGATCGCTACTGTAAAGGCTGGCCAACTGCGTACATAAAATAGACGCGGCATAACAGGCAATCGCTTCCTGATGTTTCGCAGGTGTGGTATCCGTACCGCTAATCGTATGTGCGACATTAAAATTAACCCGCACATCATTACCACTGGTGATCGTAGAAATTAATTTGATTTTGGTCGCCAGTGGTGACGTATACAGTTCAAAATTTTCAAGGTAGCTAACGGGTGAATTTCCAATCGGATATTCAAGCGATAAAACATTACTAAAGTCTGCCTCCCAACTCGCAGGCAAGGGCAGCAAGTCCGTACCATCAGCGGTTACATCCTCAACCAACACACGCGGCTTATCATCGCTGTATTTAAGTGCAGCGTTACCAATCGCATTATCGCGTTGCGTGGTTGAAACCTTGTCGTCATCATCACGTACAAGGTCGTCCACTAATGTTTGATAATCGAGTAAGCTCATTTCAGTTTTTTAATAGTTAAAATTATTTTTAATTAATCGACCGGTGTCAGATCAACAAAATACTGTTTTCCTGAGCGCAACTTATTCATTGCGTTCGGGTTCGTGATGCTTATATTAAATTCTGCGGAAGGAGTCCATTTCGACCACTGGTAGTTAATGTCGCTCTCATCATTGCTAAAAACAGCAGACAAGCTGACTTGCTCATGCTCAGGCTTACCTTCGCCGTCTAATAAATGGGTGACTTCTTTAACTACTAACTTCGCTCGAACAACGCTACTCATTATTGTTTTCTCCAGTTACTTAAAAAAATGGCGGAGTTTGTTTTACCGCCCCCCGCCATTAACCCACCATTTAAAAATATTTTTTCTTCAGCTAATTTCTCACCACTGTCATTAACACAGTGATGTCGTCCCAGGTGGGACTCGACCCGCCTATCGTCAACACGACTTCTATTACCGATTCATCGGCAATAGTGGCATTCGCAATGGTGCCTTCGCTGATCGTCCCGGCAGTGATCGATATCGCTGAGGACAAGACCGACGTGCCATCGTCTTCAACATCAACTGTCAGTGTTGGTGACGTGCCGCCCGATGCCCTGGCATTCGCCGAGACGCCGATCAGCTTCGCGCCGAAAGGAATCGCAAACTTTGCAACCGGATTAGTGGTCGCTGTAAATTGCCCGTCAAGGTGCAACGGTATCACCACCACGCCCGGTACCGCCGTTGAATAATTTTGTGTCGCCGCAGACGCCATGACGCAAAACGTCATTAACATTATCGCGACAAGCAAATGCTTGATTGATTTAAAAACCGAATTCATATTTATCTCCCGCCGTTGTTATCTATTCAAACTTGTTTAAAGAAGCCGGGTTTGGAAACCGCCCCCGGCTATTCATCATCGCCACGCCCAGCTATGAAGAATTTCTACTACGCGACTACGTTACCCTGGAAGCCGCGATAATCTTTTACTGCGCCGTTATAAATATGGCGTATCTTGTAAACGATCTGATCGTTGCTGAAGAGGGAACCCTGGTTAGGTGTATCCTGAACAAATATTTCAGGCTCTTCATTACCGTCAAGGAAACCGACCTCAATCAATGGCACGTCCAGCTTGTCCGCAGTTAGATACCAGTTGTTGGCATCCGTCCAATACCAGACCGGCAGCACGTTCATCTGTAGCGATTCAACAAAGTCGGTGTCGTTATTGGTTTGTTTGCGGAATAAATCAAACGCGGTTTCTTCCAAATCCGTTGGCACCAATAGGTTTTTAGCCGCGATGCCAAGTCGGTCGGCTGAACTCAGCTCAGCCTGTTGCAACATCGCTAAACGCCCCGCTGCCAGACTGGTAGCATCCAGTGCCGCCGTTGCCAGGTTGTTATGATTCGCATGAAACAACGCGTCACCATCATAGATAGCCGTGTTGTTCGCCAGAAAGTCCAGCACGAATTTAGACAGTGTGCGCTTCGCCGCACGAGACAGCTTGGTCGGGATACGCATAACGACTGACATATCATCATTCTTGATAGTCTCAAGTGATATCGTTTCCGTACCACCGCGCTTGCTCACCGCATAGCTTGCCTTTTCATCAGTAGGCGAAGTCAACGCGCCGTAAGGATCGTTCTCACTCACCGCTGGCAGGTCACCGTAGCCACCCATACGCGTACGTTCCTGCGTTCTAAAGTCACCCACCGGAACCGGATCGGCAATAAACCGCCAGATGTCATACATATTTTGCGTGTTGTAATCCGCCTGCATACGTCGAGCGATAGAATCGCCGAGCACGTTGCTAAACGTAGCGGCACTAATCGCTTCACGGACATGCCCCATTGCCTCGCGCATGATAGCCTGATTGCAATCACGTATTTGACCGGTAACGCGCTTATCGCCCGTCATCGCGATATAACACTCTTTAAGTGATCGTACATCTTTATTAGCCGGATCAAATAAGGCTTCCAGCATGGATTCGATTTTATCCGCCTGCTGTTCGCCGGATTCAATCGTGCCGTCACCCAGATCAATCACTGATCCCGATTCGGTCAGCTTCGATAAGTACTCGCGCTCACCCTTGATGGCCTCGGTCACTTTATCAATAGTGAGATCGGTATTGCCTTCAAGCTGGCTGCGCAGACGCGCCTTAGACGCATCGGGCAATTTGCTTTCCGCGACCATCACACGCATCTCAGCCTTGGCCTCGATCACCCGTGTACTTTTATCAATCGCTTCACGAACTTGTTCTTCCGTTAAGCCGGTAGCAGCGGCTTCGTCATCGTCGCCAGTCTCCGGTTTCGCGGGTATGGCAACGGCTTCACGAAACGCCGCTTCAATTTGTTCATCATTATCCGCATCAAGCCCTTCAGGCAGACTGCCTTTGTTGGCTTTACGGATCGCTTCTAACATGCGTTCACGCAATTTCATATCTGTATCCTCATTGTTGTCAGTTTGTTTCGCTTCAAGCAATTTCAAAATTTCACCACCCGCACCAGGCTCGATGATCAAATCAAGTGAATGCACCTTGATAATCTTTTGCGCTTCCCGCACCCGCTTCCTGTTAACCGTTTTATTTTTAATTACGGCATCAGCGTCAATCGAGAAGCCGAACATGTCCGACATCTTTCGATCAAACGCTTCCAGGATTTTTCCAGCCGTATCGCCAGCAGTGGTTAGCACATCGAACTGCGCCTGTATCTGACCGCTGTCGGCTTGTTTGCCAGGTATAAATTCTGCTTCGGTTAAACGACCGATCAATTTATTGAAGTCCTTGCCTTCGCCTTTCAAATGCTCCTGATCAGATTTAACAAAGACACGCGTACCGTTAAACAATGGAACCGATTCGCGAAGCGCAGCGTCGCTGTAATAATTGTTATTCCCAGACAAACCGGCTTTAACAACACAGACCAACCAGCGACTACCTTCCTTAACACCCTCAACCTCAACCGCTTCAATGAATGCACCATTCGCAGATGCAAATGATTCACGCACCGGCTCATGTTTGGTAACGACCTCTTTGGGCGATTCAAGCATCACCGTGTTATCAGCAGAAAGGGTGTAAGGGTAAGAATATTCACGACCATCGTTTTTGATCACGATGTTATCCGGGTAGATCGCCGACACGTCACAATAACGATGCTCCTCGTTCGGCCAGAGCGTTTTGCATACTGCCGCACGAACAAGTTCGATTATCGTTTTAAAATCAGAGGCGACCGCTTCGCGGATCGCCGTCTCACCAATAATGCCAGTAGCAGGTAAGCGTTTCATGATTCAGCGTTGGAATGTTTTTGGCCGTCCCTGGTCACGACAACAATGTGCTTGCCGTAATCTTTGAACGATAGAACGTCGCTCTCTTTAAACGCGACTTCAACAAAGGCGGGTTTTTTATCTTTGCCGATTTTTTGTTTCCCTTTTTCATCCAAATCAGGGATCAGGCGTTTAACCTTCTTCACAACATCGGCTACTGTTAACTCAGGCATCTTAATAATCTCCGTTTAATTTTTTGAGTGGTCAAAAAACATGTCCAGCGAGATTAAGTGAAAGACCAGCGTCCATGCTTTTAAAACATTTTAAAAAATGATTCGGGCTTAAGCATGGTAAAGGAGTGGCAATGTGGAGGCAGCGACACTCAGGGTTCGTGCGAGACGAAATCCCAGGCATGACGCTGATCAAATGGCGTGGTGAGTCAGGGAAGAATAGGCGATCTTTTAAGGATCGATCAAGCGGATTGTGTTTTTACTCAGGAATAGCGGTCGAACATCGTGTTCTCCCTCTTCATAAAGACTTCATAAAGTTTGAAACGGCAAAACGAGTGCAAAGATACCGCTTTACGCGGCAAGGGGGATTTTCGCGCTATTCCATTGTTCGACGTAGGGCAGCGAATCGCAGCCGCAGTTGATGGTTTCTGCCGCCGGTGCCGCCGGGTCTCTTGGGTACATCAGCTGCTTGCCGCTCGGCAGGGTATAGGGCTTGTCGACATCGCGAACTTGGCCGTTAATTGCGTCGTGTCCAGTTCGGCTGTGTAGCTTGCCGGATTTTAACCATTTCTTTTTTAATCCCGGCACCAGTTTTCGCGCCTGTCGCAATCGCTCATCAGTGGCCATTGAATAGACCCGGCCTAGCTCGGTGCGCGCAATGGTGATCGCACGTTGACGACTGCCATTTTTTAAAAGCCTTTGAATATTTGAAACAGCGACGCTCTGCGGTTGCGCGCCAATCGCGACCAGGCCCAACTCTGAATTTATTTTATTCGCCGTACTTAAACCAATATCAAGAATACGATCCGTCATAAAGGATCGCATCGCTGCGAGTTGCCGAATACTGACTTGCGGTAAGTAGGTCGCGACAGTAGCGCCGCCAGCCGCCAGCGGTGCATCAATTAATGCGACACCCGCGACCTTCATTTTATTTGATGCTTCCAAGATAGCGACCGAATAACCATCAGCAAACGTATTCATGGCTTGATTAATCGATCGCTGAAGCTCAGGCAAAAAAAATGTTTCCCATTCAGTCGGCGCACCGGCCAAGGTCGCTATGATCGACTTCTCCGCCGTTGATAACAGCTTGATCAATTCCTTGCGGGTATCGGTAAAGATCCGCGCCTTGTGTTTAATCTGCTCACGACGCGCCTTGTTAAATCGTTTGTTGCGTTCCTTATCGTTCATCACGCACCGGCATACTCAGGCACATCCATCTTGCAACGTGACTCGATCATCGCTACACCTTTGCCGTGATAATACGCCTTCAATCCGAGTTTAAATTCCGGGCTTAATCTATCCTTTGCGCATTGGCCAACCGTATCATAGCGTTGCTTGCCCGTTTGATGCGTGATCTTCTCTGGCTCATCATCGGAAGCGTAATGATATATTCTAAGTTCCACCACGTATTTAATGCCCCCCCCCGCGAACAACGGCGTCGGGTAACACAATACGCTTAAAGCGATTATCAAAATTTTAAGCATTCGGTCCATACAAAGCATTGTCCTTCGCGTGTTCAATCATCCATAACGCATCGCGGCGTGTCATACGGCTACCGATACAAATCAATTCGCCATCAGCGTTATAGCCAACCATTAATACATCAGTCAGTTTTTTATTCTTCGCCGCTGCGAGTGCCTGGTCTACCGTATAGTTAGCAGACAATGGCAAAGTAGCCAGATTCGCTTTTGGCTTTTCAGTATTACTCTTCGTCATCGTCTAACTCTTCATCTTTTGTCCCGGTAAAGACATCTTGTTCATCGCGCAGCGAGGCTTCTTCCCTCGCCAACTTCAATTCCTCAACCGCGTCCATCTCGACACCTAATCTTTCTGAAACTGACTGAATAATTTTCAGGGCCATGAGGTCAGTTATAAATCCGCGTTCAACCGCCAGCCCCGCTGCAACGACCACCTGTTGTAATGCTGCGGCATACTTGGTCGTGTCTTTCGCCGACATTTCAGGGAAGACCGCGCTCGGTTTTAAATCCGCATCGTGCTCAGACGGGTCGAGCGTCGACTGGCCGCTGGGATCAAGCCGTCGATTAATCTGAAACATCGTTAATGATTCGAGAATATGTTTAATCTCACGTTGTCGCATGGTGCACATCTTTAACGTTGGCTCGCTCATGCTTTCGCCGGTCGCCCGGTTCACGTCACCGCCGCCGCCGAACCAATGTTCCGGTATCGTAGCCCCGCCCATGACATGATTCCGAAACAAACGTGCAATCGATTCGGTATCACCCGATCCAAGCCCCGGCGTTTCAGCCTTCCACGTCTCACTTTCGTTATGGGCACGGATACTTCCCGGTGCGGGAGGCTGCATCTTCTTCACGCGCTCCTTGATCTGCTCTTCATCCAGGCCTTTCATTTCCACGTCCCAAATAAAGGCGCGTAAAAAATCAGCGCGATCCAATTCGCCAAACATAAAATGATCATAAGCGTCGAGCCAATCTATCTGCGGCAACAAATCACTGCGACCTCGTCGTCCGTTCGATAGTGCGTTAATCGTAAAATAAAAACACTCGCCGTCATCAAACGTGTCACGTATCGCTTGAGTGCGTCGTGTGAAGATCGACTCCGGGCCATTTACAATAATACGATAGCGACGCTTATTGCCTTTCTTGTCCGCGACCGTGACGACGCCTATAGGCTGTTCAATGTTATCCGGATCAGTCACTATCGTTTCGATGTTGCCCGGATCAAGATAACCGAGGCGCACATGGCCATTATGTTCATTGGTAAACGCGGGCCAGCACTGTTCGCCAAACAAGGCCAGCTCTCTGACCTTCTTTGGCAATTTAATATCCATGTTGTTGATCGGATCATTCCAAAACGCATTAACCCACTCCTGCGCATCTTCATCATTGACTTTAATCTCAACACCTTCTGCCAACAGGTAAGCGTTCGGTAATTCAATCAAACGATTTGCCAATAGATTCGATTCCCATAAATGCACAGCGCAATCACGCATGCGCCGCCCGGTCATCGGTGCAATATCACGCCTACCGTCACCGCTCAACGGTCGCCACTGATCATCGTCGTCGTCAATTGAAACCCCTGCGGCCTCGCGCACCGGTTCAATGTCTTTTTTAAAATAGTCAAATGCCTTATCAATAATACTCATAGTAATTACCTGTTATCGGTTGCGACTAAACATACTGTCGCGTTGTCGTGATCGCATTCTTTCGGGTACGTAGGCGTTGTTGTCGTTATCGATAGAGATCCCAGCCGCAGCGCGGCCTTCTTCCATCGCCGCTGCCCATGCCATTAAGCCAGCAACAGCACTATCGCCGTGTCGATAATTTCCATCAGATCCTTTTACCTTTTGATCATTCGGAATATAAGGTCGGCCTTTGTCACTCTTGACTAATCGGTGATCAGCAATCACGTCTTCAGACGCACGAACGATAATCGACTTATCTTCGTAAGCTGTTCTGTACTTAGGAAACCATTCGCCGTACCAGCCTTGCGTCAACATAACGCAGTCAATCTTTTGCTCGCCGTAAACTTGCAAAGCGGCTTCTGCGTGTGATTGACCATTGCCACGCGCATCAAACTTCGCGTGATGAAATAACGGAATGTTATCCAATATATAAAGCATTATCTTTTTCTGAATATCGAAAGGGATATTTCTTAATTCAAGATCAAAGGCTGTTTTCCATAATCCGGGTTTTATTTCCTGTAATATTTTCTTAACAGACAGATCGCCGTCACGACCAAAGTCTTGGCCGTAAACAGATCGAAACATCGTCGGCATATTGTCTATGACCGGCTTTAAGTTTTCCGCGATCCAATCATCGGCAATCTTTTCGCGTTTAGAGTCGGTAACGTAAGTCGATGGCATCGACCAGGTAATAATTGGTATTGAGTCATCATTACAATGCTCAAGTAATAGTCTTGAGAAATAAACGCCGCTGCCGCTCTTCGGTATACAGCTAAGTTCTTCGTCGGCATCTTCCTTGGAAGGGTAGAAGCTATAAGTTTTATCTCTGAATTTTTGCTCTTTGTCTTCTGACCATTCTTCGCCGCTGATCAAACAAATACGTTTATACAGGCCATCTGCTAGTGCCAGATCAAAATCTATAAAATGCCTAGACCAGTCCAGGTTTCCCGTAATGATATCACGATCAAGTTGCGCAAATTCACTATCGGCACCGTTATGCGTACCAACAACATCAAGCCGACCTCCCCACATCAGGAAAGCCAACGCGCCCTTAATCACTTCATTCAGGTTTTTATGAAATGCCGCTTCATCCACTCGCGCGTGCCCCTGTCGTCCGCGCCAGTTCCAGGGGCTGGAACTCAGTGCTTCATAAACATGCCCGCTTGCAAAATTAATCTTGTAGCGATAAATATCTTTCTTCTCGTCCACCAACACGTCAGAGTCTGCGGCTTTAATTGTTCTTGAATGACGTTCTTTGCTAACCGATAAGCTACGTGATGCGAGTCCGTAGGCACGCGCAAAAAAAGCAGCATCACCGATATTTTCAGCGGCCATCGCCATGTTGTAGCCCATATAGAATTGATCCATGCCGTTAGTTTGCGCAGCTTCAAGCGCGCCTTCAGCAGCAAGGCAACCCCAGCTATAGCCTATACGCCGAGACTTGACACAAAATCGAATCTGCGACTTATCTTCATGCCAGCGTTGTTGATAAGGAAGTAATATTCCGGGAACATCGACGCCGACAAGTTTCTTTTTGGTGCGTTTTGATTGACACTCTTGAATTAGTTCTAATGCGTCGTTTTCTTCGCCCTTACTTAATTCAACCTGTTCAACGCGAGCTTCAGTTTCTTGCATCGATGTCTATACCGAGTATTTTTGCCTTCAGGATGTCGGCATCTTCATCGCTTAATCCGGCCTTGACAGCGAACCCAGCGGCTTCCTCCGCCGTACTTGCCTTGCTTTTTTCTAACTTCTCCCTGATCTCAACCATCCATTCTTTTTGCCGTACCGTTGCGCGAGTTAGCTGCGCGATGCTTTTGGTAAGGTTAGCGAGGTTGATTTTCTTAACGTCATCGGTGCCCACGTTGACCAGGATATTAAATATTTTTTCCTGGACCATGCGTATCAGGGCATCACTCATTGCACCTTCGTCATCGGGCGCGGCCTCAGTCAGTGCCTTGGCTTGTTCGGTTGCCATCTTTAAAGAAGACAATCGCTCTTCAAACTTTTCACCGTGCCGCCAAACGGCATTCTTACTCACGCGTAATTCCATATCACGCTGTTCGAGTTCAGCATTCAGCCATTCAGACAACGCAACGTAATTACTAAACCCGTTATTGATTAATCGTTCATTCAACTCATCGCGCAAGTCATCAGGTAAATCAATTATTTTTGAACGTGGCGGCATGACTAATCCAGCTTCGTGCAAAGCATCGTTAAGCCGTAGATGATTACCGCGCCGACGAGCGCAGAGAGGTAGATATCATTCACAAAAAGATGAACGATATCGCAAGCGCCCCACGCGCAAATGAAAACGAGAACAGTCATCGCACAATTTTGAATCCGATGCTTATAGGCTTTTAGATAATTAATCATTGGTTCGGTCTGGCGATGCCTGGATCATCAGCAATACTGCCTTCTACAAAATCGATGCCTTTTGCCGTTAGCGCAATTTCAATATGATCATGATCGCCCGGTTGTTTAATCATGGTTAACTTCACGTAATCTTTGCCTTCCAAATACTGTAAGTTTCTTTTAAGCTGTGTAATCGTTAACTCAAGATCAGCATCAGCGATTACTTCCAGCATTAAACCTTCGCCGATAGGTAAAGGTCGGCCTATATCCAACGTCTTCATGACACGCCAACGCGCCATGCGTTTACGCGCCTGTTCGAGTTTATCTATCTCATTGCTCATGCTTCGCTCCGTTAATCCAGTTACTCATTTTTTCGCTCAGGCTCGCAAAGCGTAAGTTCGTATTGTTTTGTGCCTCGCGCAGCCCGTCCATCTTGGCATCCAGCGTCGCCGCGAACCGTATCCAGTCTTCACGCCGCACATACTTATCAGGCAGCTCGGCCTTGAGTGTCATTAAATCTCGTTCAAACTTTTGAATCTCGTTGCCTTGCTTGGTAATTAATGTTACCAATGATTCGAATTTTTCATCGGTATAGGCTCGATGTGTTGCCAGTTGTGATGTAATCAACACCTTAATCGCCCACAACGACCCCGCGCTCCAGACAACCAATAACGATCCGATAGCGGCGAGCTCTTTCCATTCAATCATTTCAGTAATCCCTCAAATTGTTTCATGCCACTGCCAGTCATTAAGTCCGTTACATTGTTACGCGTACCACGCTTCTCCGCCGAACGACCTAATACATAGGTTGAAGTAATGCCGCCCCAAGCGACCCAAAACTCAGTCGGCAATGCAAACGGGTTCACGTCAACACCCATCAATGATTGAACGGTCGGTACGAGCATGTAGTTCCAAAAGATTGCGAACAATCCGAAATAGATCACCGTTGGCCTTGCGCGTTTAGTAAAGGTGTCGCCCTGGTTTAATTCAGCGACAATAATCTGCATCTTTGCATTCAGTTCAGCGCGTATCGTTTGTTCGATCTCCGAGTCCCGTTGTTGCAATAGCCCTTCCATGCGCGCCACAAAGTCCTGCTTTTCTTCGCCGGATAAATTAAATTCATCCACCACGTTTTTAACGCTGTCGATCAGCTTTGTCGCGCCGCCAGAAAAAAGATTGGCAAGAAAACTCATTGTTGGCGATCCTGTTTTAGTTTCTTTACTATTTTAAAAATTAACCATTCAAGATCTTGCAGCGGGCGGTCCTTCCAATAATCAATGAATTCTTGTTTCGTTTCGCCGCGCTCAACAATAAAAATAAACGCTTCTAATTTGTCCATCCGATTTAGCCAGCCATCAAGAAAAACGCGCTGTGAGCTGTTTGAATTTACAATGCTGCGATAAAGAGACCTGCGTCTGCTTAGATGGTCAGCAAGGAATTGCTCTGGGTTTGATATCGAGTTGGCCGCATCAACAGTATTATTGCCGACAAATCCATCTGCATTAGTGTCAATAGAACTTTGAAATAACTTAACGGCAACTCGTGGCCGGTGATTGATCACGGAATCGAAAAGACAGATCGCAGGTATAAAATTCATTCGGTCGCACAGATACGGCTCCCAAAAATAATCGCGGAATAGTTGTTCTTCTTTTTCTAGTGTTATTTTTGATAGGTCATCGCGATCAACATCACCGTCACCATCAAGATCGCCATCTTTAAGTGACAAGCCTTTGAAGAAGCCCCAGCTCATACCGCCAACGGTAAAGCCGCCGCTATCGTTCTTGTGATTGCTTTTCCTGCCTTCAGCAATATGTCGCCATCGATCACAGATCGGAAAGAGATCGCCGATCAAATGTGTGCCTGAAAAATGTTGTTTGCCCATGCATTGAAGCATGGGCTAAGTAGGGTGACTGTTCTTTTAAAACGTTTTAAAAACTAATACTGGTGAAATGTGATTGAACTAATATACGTCAAAGCGATTAAATGATCACCTGATCGATTATTTTTATATATTCTAATTGGTTTTTATATCGCGCAACTTAACAATAAATGACTGCTCGGCATCATCACTTTTAATAATGTAATACCAGGCATCCTCAGGCGCTGTTCTTGCGCTTGCTTTAATGTTTGAAGCTGGAATAGCTTCTGACATGCCAATCAACGATCCTTTAGGTCGCCATATAACACCTGTTATTTTACCCAAGACAATACTTTCCATGTTGTCACGCATCTTACCCGGCTTTAACCAGTGCGCGTTATTGAATGCAATCTTGCCAACATCTTCACAACCACCGGGCGCGTCCGGGCAATTACTTTCCCATGTCGCACTTTGTGCCGTTACTGATAACGTTAATAAAGCAAATGAAATTAGAAAGAGTTTCATAATATTCTCCTTAATAATTATTACGTTCATATTTAATCGTCGCGACAACTCTGCCTATCGCATTGATGTCTTCACTTTCCTGTATATTAAAACGCGTTTCAACATGCGCCTTGTTTGCGGGTCGCAGCATAACTTCACCCGTCTTCGATTTAAAATAATACTTAACGGTATACGCTCCCCATAGATCAACCAGCGCGATAGAACCAGACTGAATGTTATCTTCAAGATTCACGATAACGATAGTGCCATTGCCAATTCCAACATTAATCATCGAATCATCTTTAATCTCATAAGCAATCGACTCCTGCGTAACCCCCGGCCAATGCGGCACATAAATTAACGCACCGTTTTTGTCTTTTATCTTGCCGGTTCTGTCGTCTTGCTCGACCAGTTTTATCGGCAAACAATTTTTCTCATCCGATGATTTAATTAACGGCTGGCCAACACCGGCTAATAGCCAATGGCCGTTTACTCCGAGCCTGCATAGGTTTTGCAAAACGGCGCTACCGGGCACGTTCTTGCCGGATTCATAATCTTGCCAACTACGTAATCCCACGTCTATCTGACGCGAAATATCACGCTGCGTTAAATTCAATAATTCACGAACGGCTTTAAGCCGCCCGTTTAAAAGCTCTTCCAAAAAAAATCTCTCCAGATTATGTATGCGGAATATCCGTAAAATATGTGTAATTACGTGTTTACTTACGCAATATTTCGCGTTATATTTATTATTATATTAATTATAAAAGTAGACCAATGCTTAATTCTGCACAAGTAAAAAATGAAACGCACGAGATTGGGGTCATCCTTTACGCGGAAGTCCGCGCCTCGTTCATTAAGCAAGGCACTACCTTTTCTGCGTGGTGTGAAAAAAATCACGTCTGGCCAGCCAGTGGTCGCGCTGCACTTCTAGGCTACTGGTCAGGCAAAAAAGCCAACGCACTGATCAAAAAAATACGAACAGCCGCAAACGTCTGAGGACTTCTGATTATGCCACTTAACAAATACGAATCAGCCCAGGTACAGCGCGTGTTGAAGGTGCTGCTATTACTAGGCGGCCATGAATTAAAAGGGCTGGCTCCGGGCGAGATCGCTAAAAGCCTGACTATCCCGAACGCTGATATTACCCGCGCTTTAAATAACCTGATGTACGGGGGTCTTGCCGAGCAGATAGGCGACTCCGGTCGCTGGCGACTAACCACTCGTATCCCGCAAATCGCTGTCGCCATGCTCAACAACCTCGACCGCGCCGAAAGCAAACTTGCCGAAACGCGTCAACGGTACACGCGGGAGCATTCCTGATGATTTCAAGTCGATCAATATCGATTGTTCAGCCCAAAACGGATCACGTGATCCGTTTTGACACCCCCACCAAAAGCGATCACGTGATCGCTTTTAAGAGAACATAAGGAGAACTTTATGGCCAATACTAAAAAAACTGCCGCCAAGGACGCCACCAGTGGTGTTGATTCAAAGGCGTTAGCAAAAGCGGCAGTTGAGCAAGACGAATTGATGCGGCGAATCAATATTATCGAAAGTGAATACGGCGATGGTGCTGAGTTTGAATTGGAGAAGTCCATACAAAAAACTCAGATCCACCTTGCTAACTCTGCAACGTCAATGCTGATGGCCGGTCGCGAACTGGTCAGAATAAAAGAACATATACCGCATGGCGATTTTCAGGAAGTGACCGAAAAACGCCTCGGCATGTCAAAAAGGACATGTCAACGTTTCATGTCGGCTGCTGTTAAATTCGCCAACACCAAACAAATCACCAGCGCGATACAAGGGCGGTCCAATTTATTAGAACTCGTTACTCTTGATGATGACGATCTAAAAGCACTCGACGAAGGCGGCACAGTCGCCGGTCTGGTGCTTGATGAAATCGACAGCATGACTACCAGCGAACTGCGCGAGCAGCTGCGCGAGCATAAAGAAAATTTAAAAAAAGAACGTGACTCACATCAGCGTATGCTTGCTCGAAAAGACGACAAGATTAACGAGCTGGACAAGCAGCTTGATGGTCGCAAGCAAACCGGCTGGAAAATATCCACAGAAATGATTAACGCTGATGTCGTGATCGCCGCCGGTAAGATTCTCGAACAGATCGACGTGCTTAATAATTTCCGCGAGGAGATTGTCGTCGCCGGTAACGACCTCGATGACGCCGAATACGCGTCAATGGCGATCACCTATCACGACGCATCAGTACAAGCCTTCGATGCCTTTAATCAATTGCTCTCTGATTCCGACGAGGTGTTTGGCCCCGTTAAAAATCAGGCGACCGCGATTTACGAAAAATAAGCCATGCCACTTAACGAGACAGCAACCCTGCACCAACAAGATAGCCTGCGTTCTTTAGCGCAACGGTTGGATGCGTCTGGCTTTGGGCTGCAAGGTGAATTGATTCAGCAATACGCTGCGCTCTACAACGTCTCGAAACAAACCGTCTACCGCCGATTGAAAAAGATCGGCTGGGACTCTGGCCGTAAGCGTCGCGCCGATGCCGGTACCTCATCGCAGGATGAACAAGCGTTAACCGATCTCTGTGCGACATTACGCTTAGGTGTTCGCAAGAACGGCAAGGTGACAATGGAAACGCCAAATGCGCGTTCGATGTTGCAGGCGAATGGTCGCAGCTTTACCGTGAGCAATGCACGATTAAATCAATTACTGCGTGAGCGCGGCCTCACTACGCAATTACAAAAACAGGATCGCCCTTGGCAAGCACAACGCAGCTTACATCCGAATCATGTGCACATGGTCGATCCCTCATTGTGTTTGATCTATTACTTAAAAGATGGATCGCAGCACATCATTCGCGATGATGAGAGCTATAAAAACAAACCTGAAAATATCGAGAAGCTTAAACATTTCAAGGTCTGGCGTTATGTGCTGGTCGATCATTATTCTTGCACGATCATCGTTCGTTATTATCAGTCTCACGGAGAAACTCAGGCTAACCTTTACGACTTCCTGTTGCACTGTTGGTCGCAACTGGATAGCCGACCGTTTCATGGTGTACCTAAAATATTAGTCTGGGATAAAGGTTCGGCCAACACCGCCAAAGCGATCAAGTGCGCCTTACGTGCACTCGACGTTAACGCCCACGAACACGAGGCAGGCAACCCCCGCGCCAAAGGTTCGGTCGAGTGGGCCAACAACCAGGTGGAGAAAAGTTTTGAATCGCGCCTGCGCTATGAACCGGTCGCGTGTGTTGATGAATTAAATACTGCGGCTGAGGCTTGGTACAACGCCTACAACGCGAACGTGATCCCGCATTATGATTCACGTTTAAAACGTCCGGGTATGCGCGAACCCGTTGCACGTTACGCACTGTGGCAAATCATCCGTAAGGAACAATTACGTATCCTGCCCGATGTTGAAGTCTGTCGCTATTTGTTATCGGCTGATCCGATTGATAAACAAGTGAAGGCGGATCTCTCGGTATCATTTCGCCACCCTTGTGCAAAGCGTACTCTGCAATACGACCTGTCGCACATCGAACACATCTACCCTCGCTGCACGATCAGCATCTCGCCATTGGTGTACGGCGATAACGAGATCATTGTCTACTGCGATGATTATAACGGCGAGGAATACACCTACATTGTTACGCCGGTGGCCGTTGATGAATTCTCTGGCTTCCGACACGATGCGGCGATCATTGGTGAAGGGTTTAAATCCAAGCCCGACACCCTGATCGAACAACAAGGCAAGCGTGCCGACCAGGCCGCGTTTCCGAATCAGTCCGAAGACGAGATCAAAAAGTCCAAGGATAAAAACGCTGTGCCGTTTGAAGGCAAAATTAATTCACATTCACATCTCGCCGATGTGATGTCACCCGCTTATATGCGCCGACCCGGCAGCGAGTTGGACGTACCCAACCGCATGCAGACCGAGATCAAACCCCTGTCCGTTACCGAGGCGAGCAAACGCCTGGTCGCTGAACTTGGCCAGATAGAAGGCGTGAGTTTTTACACGCTGGTCGGCAATCAATTCCCGGACGGGATAACAGAAGAACAATTGCGCGAACTGATTAGCAATATCAGGCGCGGTCAATATCAACCGACAGGTACTCATTACAAATAGACAGGAGAAGCCATGCCACGCCAAACAGAAAAAGCAGTCCATCGTTACCCGGAGACGCGATCCGATGCGCCTGAGAAAAAACCGATCAAGCTCAGATCGATCCTTGCGCATTACGGTATCAAGCAAACTGAATGGTGCAACTCGATAGTCCAACAAGGCGGCCAAGGTTCCGGACGCGGCCTATCACAACCGGCAGGCACTAATATCCTCAAGCACAACACCTGGCCACGATTGACCTCGCCAGAATGCATCATGTTGCAAACTGAAACGTTCTTAAAAGACTCCGGTGTAAGCAAAGAAGATATTGCCATCGCCTGGGACTACGACGACGGCAGCACTGACAACGTGTCTTTCTCTCCCGCCTTTAGATCAAAAATGTCACGCCAAAAAATCAATGACGCCATTGAATTTCAACTACCGGAGAATCAAATGTTATCCCAAAAAGCAAAAAAACATTTTAAATTATTCGTTGACCCCTTCATCGATGATGTTCAAAAACCGGAAGACGTATTTCTTTCGCCCGAACAAATTTATATTCGCGAGTCGATGTTTTATGTCGCACAACATGGCGGCTTCCTCGCCGTGATTGGTGAATCGGGAGCAGGTAAAACCACCCTGCGTCGTGATTTGATTGATCGCATTCAACGCGAGAATCACACCATCACCACCATACAACCGCAGATCATCGACAAGAGCCGTTTAACCGCTGGTTCACTCTGCGAGGCGATTATTAAAGACATCTCACGCGAACAAGTGAAGCAATCGCTGGAAGCCAAGGGCAGGCAGTTAACGCGCCTATTAACAGGTGGTAGCCGCGCCGGTAATGCGCACGTGTTGATCATTGAAGAGGCCCATGATCTGACTATCCCCGTTTTGAAATACTTAAAACGCTTTTGGGAATTGGAAGATGGGTTTAAAAAATTACTCGCGATCATTCTGATCGGGCAACCCGAACTTAAAGACAAACTTGATCTGCGCGTCAACTGGGAAGCGCGAGAAGTGATCAACCGTTGCGAAATCGCCGAGCTGCTACCGCTCAACGGTGACATGGAAAAGTATCTAGAGCTTAAGTTTAAGCGCGTCGGTAAAAAACTAACCGAGGTGTTTAACAAAGAGGCGTTTGACGCCATCCGCGACCGGCTCACCTTAAAGCGGCGCGGCACCAGCAACACTGAGTCAATGCATTACCCGCTAGTTGTTAACAACACCGTCGTCAAGGCAATGAATCTCGCCGCTGATATCGGTGCCCCGAAAATCGATGCCGACATAATAAAGGAGGTTTGAATATGGGAACGCAAGCCATGAATGAAGCGCAACTGGAAAGATTGTGCGATCTCTATATTGAAAACAAGATTAAAGATCGAGGTTATACATTGGAACAATTCCTCGAAAATCACCGATCGATTATTTCATCTGTTGTGTTTAATGTGCCAGCACCGCTGCCCATCGATGAAGACTTCTACCCTTTGTTGCCAGCGCAACGCAAGGTTATGGACAAGCTGGATCGCGAGGCCGCGTTTGATCTCATGGGCGAACAGTTTGAATACGATATTCAACGTCACACCAGCAAAGAGGTGATCGTGTCGATGAGTAACGGCTGCATGAAAGAATCGATGCACCATCGCCATTACCCTAACGCTGGCAAGGTGCACACAAAAAAATGATTCGGCTTATTAAGACACTTTTAGTTTGCGCGGTCTGCATGGTCCCGGCTCAATGCGTCATTTATTTTTATGGTGCCAACGCATTTTCATTACTGCCGTTGTTTTGGGGTGGCATGGTCTACGATCATTATATTAGCGAGATGTCATGAGCCTGCCGATCATCTGCCCAGCGTGTCATTTAAAATTCCCGGTTGAATCAGGGATAACACACGCCGCTGCACATACCGCCATTGCCAGCGCGATCAAACTGCCTGCGCCACTCGGCGCGCTCATCTTGCGTTATATGGGCATGTTCGCGCCAGCATCCAGGGCAATCAACATGGATCGCTTAACAACACTACTAGATGAACTTCAACAACAGATTAATTCTGGAAAAGTAAAATATAAAAATCGCAGCTTCGTCGTGACCAATGAAGTCTGGCGCGCAGCATTAGATGAAATACTTATGAAGCGTGAGAAGTTCGCGCTGCCATTAAAAACCCACGGCCTGCTATACGACATCGCCGGTCAACACGCGACGAAGCACTCCGCGCAGTGTGAAGTTAAAACAGAAAAACAACGCCGTAACCGCACTAACGATACGCCAGAAAAAACCATCCGCAGCATTAGCGATATCAACGCCGACATACGCCACTTTCAAAATCTGGCAGACGGTATGGAAGACAGTGCACATAAAACAAACACGCTCAACACTATTCAAAATTTACAAACTGAACTGGAGCGTAGCAATGACTGACCGAAACCCGATAGAACTCATCACACCCGCGCGATTAAAGTGCGCACTGGCACATCACATCGGTGCTGGCAACGGCATCTCGGCAAGAGACCTGGTGAAACAAGTCACCGGTGATCCCGAACCGAACCCGGCAGGCGAACGCAGACTGCGCGATCTTATCGTTGAAATGCGTATCTCTGGTCAACACATCTGCGCCACACCAACGAACGGTTACTTCATGGCAGAGACTACTGAAGAACTTGAAAAGACCTGTGCCTATTTAAAAAGCCGCGCAATGACCGGCCTCATGCAAGTCTCGGCCATGACCCGTATCTCATTACCGGATCTGGTCGGACAACAGAAACTGCCAACCTAAAGGGTAATTATGGACGACTTAGACATACAAATTCTTTTTGACGACATTGGTAAGGCACTAACTGAAAGAGGTCATACGCCCGATGAAATTGAGCAATACCTCGCAGAAGAAGCCGACCGCGTCGCCGATGAAATCCGACACTATTATTTTAAGAAGGAGCAGTAAATGACAACCCTTGCAGACATTGAAGAAATCGTTAGCGCCTATGCTAATAAGCGAAAGGCGCTGAAAGCCTTGATCAATAATTACCATGACGACATATCGAAGTTAAAAGATAAACACGTCGATGCAATACAGGCCGCGCTCAAAGACGTTGAGCAACTGAACAAATCATTGACTAAAACGATCAATCGTAATCGCGCCCTGTTTGAAAAACCAAAGACGCGCCGCGCCAACGGTATCCGCTTCGGTGTTAAAAAAGAGAAAGGTAAATTGATCATTGAAGATGAAGAAAAAACCATCGCACTGATCAAAAAGCACTGCGCCGACTCAAAGCAAACCCTGATCGCCACCGTCGAAAAACCGATCAAGTCCGCACTACAACAACTTTCCACCGCGATGGTTAAACGGCTCGGCATCAAAGTCGAAGATGATGTGGACGCGGTATTTATTAAATCCGCCGATAGCGATATCGACAAACTGATCGACGCCATTGCCGATCCGAATATCAAGGTAAAAGAACTCCTTTAATGTTTCACGTGGATCAATAAAACAATGCCAACACTAACCGAACAATGGATCGAGGTCGATGACGAGCACGTCAAGCATGTTCAGGAAGTCACCTACACAAAAGCCGAACTGGCAACACGCCTGAGCGTGTTCATTCGACCCGAACCACGCGTGATCACAAAACGCGGTATTGAATCTGACATTAGCGCGCTGGAGGGCAATCAATGAGTGGTAATTATATGGAAGAAATAGAAGTCACTTTTTTAGACGACTACCCATCGTCCATCAAAGTTAAAAACGAGTGGACGAATCAGGCTTACCTGGCAAAGTCACAGATTGAATGCGAAGGCAAATACAATGAAATAAAACCCGGTAATGTGATTAAAGTCACCGCGCCGCATTGGCTGCTCCAGGCACAGGATCTTGTTTAATGACTAACCGCCTCGCCATAGAAGGATCGGAGCGCAACGACTACGCCACGCCTTGGCCAGTCGTTCGGTTTCTTGAACGACATTTTAATAAGTTCGATCTCGATCCTTGCTGTTATCCAGAAACCGCGAAAGCACCCAGCTTGTTCACCAAAGAAGATGACGCGCTATCGCGTGACTGGTTCGGTCACGTTTATATTAACCCGCCTTGGGGTCAACCTGATCTAAGTCAGTTTATTGAGCATGCCTATAATCAATCATTACAACGAAAAACAAAAAGCATTATTGCGCTAATACCCGCCGCCAATACCGACACGCATGCGTGGCATAAGTACATTGTTAATGGCGCGAACTACGTTTACTTAATTCGTGGCCGCATACCATTTGAACTCGATGGCGTTCGACAAAACAGCAACAACGTACCCACCGCATTTGTCATTTGGGAAAGAACCAGCCCCGCAACACGCGCACGACTCGGCAGTTTTGATGTTAAAGACATAATGAGAGGTTAACGATGGCAGAAACTGAAAACAACGATCTAACATTTAATGAACTATTCGATATGTGTATCCGTATGGCTGACGACCTACAGGAATACGTTAACGCCGCAGAAGAAGCCGGATCGAGCGCACCAGCCACTCAGGAAATACTAGACGATTGGAATGGGTTATACCGCCGATCACCATTCTACTGGCAGACAGCAGTACTCAATGACGACAAGTCAACTGGCGACGATCCGCTTGGATTAATGGATATTTGTTAATGGCAGCACATAAAAAAATAGAAATTGATTTACGCCTGAGCGTGGCCTGCAATCTCACGCCCTACGGCACCACCTGGTCACGTGAAGAACTGGCCAGACTTTGCGGATGCTCATCAGAATATATCCGCGAACTGGAAAGAAAAGGGCTTAATAAACTCCGCCGTCGATCTGCTTTAAAGCAATACGCGGTCGATTATTTAAACGTGACGCCAACCGGAGGTGTATTAATTGGTCGCCTATAACTTCATGGCCAAATTCGCCGATGACGTCACCGCAGGCCGTAAAAACTTCACGATCCGCGCCGACAGAAAACGCCACGCACGACCAGGCGAACCAGTGCAACTCTACACCGGCATGCGAACCCGCAGCTGCCGCAAGTTGGTAGACCCCGATCCGGTTTGCGAAAAAATCACGCCAATTATTATTTACCGAGTCAGAGACGATCGCTGCTTAATTGTGCTTAATGAAATCACGCTAAGAACTCATCAAACAAACTACATCGTCGCTATAGACGGGTTTAAATCGCATAAAGAATTCATGCAATTCCACCTGGGTGACGCCCGATCAATTAAAAAGATTTTCATACAATGGGGGTTCTGGAATGTCTAGATTATTTGATCATAAATTAACCGTATTTGAATCAATTTGTCTTCATCGTTTTGATGCTAATTGTACTACTGAACAGTTCGTTAAATTAGTCGAAGATTCTGAACGAGAGTTTGAAGCTACGAAAACTAAATTAATTGATGCTAAAAAAGCAAATGAAGTTGACAGAACCAAAATAACAGACGTGTTTAATAATACTAAACAAGCCATGAAAAGTTATGAGTGGCTACGTCTGGGCAGAGGCTCTTATGAATACGACGATGATAGATGGAAAGATGAATTTGGCCGGGCTTTTGACGACATTATGGAGGCCATTGAACCATTAAGATTAATTGCTGGCGATTTAACTAACTGCCCTGAAACTCAAAAGGAAGCAATAGAAGCTAGGCAGGTTATTGACGATGAATAACCAACCCTACATCGAAGGCCCAAGCTACCCCGATCTATTCGACGGTCTAACGCCGATCATGATCGAAGCAGAAGCCGTCTGTATCGGTTGCGGCTGCACTGATACAAGCGCCTGTATTGAAATAGGCTCAAGCGATACCTGCCACTGGGTAGAAGTAAACTACGATGCCGCGCTCGGCGCATGCAGCAACTGTGAAGAATGGGCCAACATAATCCGCCGCATAGAACCCGTCACCAGCGACAAACACGTTAAATGTAAGAAGTGCAAAACATCAAAACAATTCATGGAGATCAACACACCAAACGATCTCATTCACCTACTGATCTGCCCCAACTGCCACAACTTATAGTTATGATTAATAAACGTTGTAATAACTGCCCCGTAAAAGTCCGCATCAGTGGGCCTGGAGTAGCTAATGTTAATTCAAACGACCTTATCAAATGCTGCCGCGTAATAAGACAGATTAAAAAATTAAAAGAAGTTTTAAATAATGACTTGTAGGCAACAATCAAACACTCGCAACACTGAGCTGGCCAAGATCCATATCGGCGCGAAAGCACTCGGCTGGAAGGATGAGTTTAATGACGACGAATACCGCCGCCAGCTATGGTCTGAATGCCGCGTTAAAAGTGCCGCCGATCTCGATTACGCTGGCCGACAAAAATTCCTTCACCACATGATTCAATGCGGATTTAGGCCAAGCAAGCCAAAGGCTAGAAAAAAGCCAGCCTTACGTGGTAATGGTAACGCCAGTCAGGCCCAAGTAAACCTGATCAAACACATCTGGAAATGCCTCTACCAAAGTGGCGTTATTCAAACATCAGGCGAAGAACCACTAAGGAAATGGCTGCGGGTATGGACAAAAAATACACACCCGCAAAAGATCGGATATGACGCGCCCGAATTACTCAACGCATCATCCGCCGCCGCCGTTATTGAGCAACTTAAAAAATGGGCCAAGAGAACAAATGTCAGCTGGGAATAATCAACTCGAAGGCAACTTGAAAGGCGAGGATATGTTGTCCGATATCCGCGAGCTATCGCTATCCGTAATGCTGAAAAATGGCATGCCGGAAAACAAGGCAGCGATAGCTGCTGAATCTCTCGTTCAGCTTGTAAGGAAAGACTGGGGCGGCCTGCTGATTTACTTCAAAAAAACAACTGATCTGACAGACCGAGATTATGAAATATACAACCGTTACAACGGCAGGAATCGGGACCAGTTATGCCAGGAATTCGATATCACCGTACAACGTCTTTACCAGATAGTGAAATCAATAAAATCGATAGAAATAGCACGTCGCCAGACCAACTTATTTGATATGAATCAGGGTGATGATAGTGCCATTAAATAGCTACAGAATCGTATACCGAACTGGTGAGAATAAAGCTTTACAATCATACGTTGAGGTTAAAGCTGGAAACATTATCGGAGCTATATTAGAGTTCACCGATTCACACCATGAACTAAGCAAATCCTGTGAAATAATCTACGTCTACCGAGTTAATATAATGCCCCTGCCAATCGGCCAACTACTGACCTACGGAACTGCGTGAAAATCCGACCAGTTCTGCACGAAAAATCTACCGCTTACTTCTTTTAAATATTTAAAACTCTTTTTAAAAAATCGTCTCGTTTCTTCCCTTTTTATTTTTGTTCTTCCCGGTTATCTCACTATAAGCTGTTAATTTATCCCACCCTGGATCATCATCAAAACTAAATGGGTTGGCCAATAAAAAATCATCTTTTTCAACCCAGTAAATTTGACCAAAGCCACCTATAAACCGAATGCGGACGGGATTGATGCAATAAAAACTAAAGTCGTGTGTTTGATGGTAGCCCCGAGAAAGAGGAAAGTAACTATAATAACGTTCGACGCTTTCGGCATCTTCTTCTGTCAGTTTTTCTGCATCGCCCACGTAAGTTACACGGCCCACCGTCTGTAAATTATCTGCATTACCTTCAGTTATCGTTAATGAAACCTTGGGGTTAGCAAGAATATTTTTTGTATGCTGCGCAATAGTGCTGATCAATATGATCGGCAACCCATTTTTATTAGTACAGTATGGAACAACGGAACCAAAGGGGTACCCTGGAATATCAATAGAGTGCGTACTCAAGATACCCTGATATTCAGACAATAATAATTTTCTTGCTTGGGACGACTTTTCTGATTTATTCATTAATAAGATCTTAACAGAACTGAATTATAATAATATCATCTAAAGACGCATCCATATTTTAATAAATAATTAAATAGTATCTTAGACTATGAAAAATAAATTCCTCGATAATACAAATATTGAAATATTTCCCATAGGTTTAGGGGCAATGCCTCTATCACTGGAAGGACGTCCTGATGAAACACAGGCGCTTGAGGTAATTAACACCTTTATCAATGGCGGCGGTAATTTCATCGATTCAGCCAACGTTTATTGTGTTGATGACAATGATGTCGGACACAATGAAAAACTAATCGCGAAGGCATTAACGCAACATGTGAGTAAAAATAATATCCTTGTCGCCACAAAAGGCGGTCTTAGAAGACCCAAGGGAGAATGGAAGGTTGATGGCAGTCCTGCATGGTTAAGGGCATCATGTGAAAAAAGTTTGCGTGATTTGAATACCGACTCAATCTTCTTGTATCAACTCCATGCACCGGATCCAGATGTACCTTTTACCGATTCTGTCGGCGAACTTTTAAAACTAAAAGAAGAAGGAAAAATTCACTACATCGGTTTATCAAATGTCACCGTTGAGCAGATTGAGTATGCCCTCTCAATCACACACATCATGTCCGTTCAGAACCGATGTAACCTGTTTGAACGCACTTCGTTCAAGAATGGTGTAGTTAAGTTTTGTGAAGACAATAACATTACCTTTATTGCACATAGCCCGGTCGGCGGACATTATCAACATGCACAACGAGCTGAGAATGTATTGTTAAAGAAACTTTCTGAAAAATATGATGCGTCGCCGTATCAAATAATGATCGCCTGGTTATTGCATAAAGGCCAGAACATCTTTCCGATACCTGGTGCAAGTAAAGTCAGCAGTATTGAGGACAGTCTCAAGTCAAAAAATATTGAGCTGAGTAAAGAAGATATGCTATTACTAGAGGCGAATAATAAATAGCTAATTTGAAGCATTCTTTCAAACCCGAGAGCTCTTGCCTATTGCTAACAGGTCCCGTCAGTTTATAGATCACTTTGTTATATGTTGTGACTATACTCACGTTTCACTTCTACCACCTGGACAGAATAGGATTTATACCACTTATTCTTTGCCATGGCTTGAGTCTGTAAGTGTTCGTTGTTCAGTTTCCATCTGCGAATATCCTCTTCACTATTCCAGTAGGAAATCGCTACTCTTTGATCGCCATCCATCAGCGCAATAAACTCCAAGCAACCGTATTCTGAAAAAGCCAGCTCTTTCATTCTCTCAATCGCCGCTGAATATTCCTGTTCGAGTTCCCCAACAGTTGCTCTTAGGATGACTGCATACATTCAGTTAACTCCTCGTTGAAACAGATAGTGTTCCCATAAATAATGGCGAAAGAGTTAAAAACAAATCTCTTAGTGCGAAGGTTCCACCCATTTTACTGACGGCAATTAATGTCATTGTTAGACTTTTTGAATGATAAGAAACATGTGTGATTCAGGATGCTGGTCATACTCAAGGTGCTTACACACGCAGCCCAGACTTATAAATAAATTTAGAAACCCACTGACACCTAATGTCGAGTAGTAAACTTTTGGCCCCATATAATCATCTGTAAGTTCGCCCTCTTCATCAGTACCACCACAGGTGAATATTAAGACACCTTTTGTATTTAGACACGACACCAGCTTTGTCATTACTTTCACTTGCTGATTAAGAGGGATATGCCAAATGCTATCCCAAGCCGTGATGAGATCATATTTCTCAGTTGTTTCCCACTCACATATATCTTGTTGATGAAAGTTTATCTCCGGATGTCTTTTTCTGGCCAACGCTATCATTGACTCAGAAATATCAACGCCCTCCGGAGAAAACCCTTCCTCTAGAAACAGATCGATGAAGCGCCCAGTACAACCACAACCAACATCGAGCGCTTTGCCTTTATTTGTTACAAACGATATCGCGCGCTTGTGCTGCTCGATACCATTGTTTCGATCGAAATCATCACTTTCCCAAAGGTGCGTGATTTCATTATAAGCTTTACCAATATCAGATGGATTCATATCTTGATTACCAAACAATAAATATTAAAATACTATATTGCTGACGGTTTATGCTCAAGCTGATCAATTATTCCCGTTAGTGAGTCAACTTTTTCCTGATAATTCTAGCTCCGTAAACTCGTAAAGTGACTGCTCATGTACGACCATAGGTTGAGCTATAGCTTGAAACTCAACGAGGCCTCAGCAGCAATAGCTCTGTAACGTTCGTCGTACGGTTTGATTACATCCCGAAGTAGCAACATTGTTTCAGCCTGATTTTCACCTTGGTAAAATTAAATTAAACCTTCATGGAATGCTTCGTCTGTCATACTAATCTTCCTCTTGATGTATCTCTGTGGTTTATAAACTGAAATGATAAATAGTGCCGAAGTGGTTAATCTCAAATCACTTGGGTACTGATAGGTAGCACCATTGTGTTTAAGCCAGCCATTCACATGATTCCCTTTAGGATCATGATGCGTCCAGTGTACGACACACCTCTAGAGTTCCATTCATATTCACCATTGAACTCGACAGTGTCACCTTTACGTAATGAGTTTATACGTGGCACCAAATCAATGTTATGCGCGATTAATAATGTTTGTCCAGTTGAAAGTTTTAAAATAAATTTTTTATGCTTACTTCCATCTGTATCATCCGCTAGATTACGAACGACAATACCAGAACCGGTAACTTGGCCGTTGTGATTTGCAGATAGACCTTAGTCGGTTACAGTCGTAGGTCTTTGCGACGTACCCATTACCGTGTTGTGATTTGCAGATAGACCTTAGTCGGTTACAGTACCTTCTGGCGTATCCCAATAGCAACCGCCGTTGTGATTTGCAGATAGACCTTAGTCGGTTACAGTTTCGCTAGGCCATGCACGACCGCCGCGACGGTTGTGATTTGCAGATAGACCTTAGTCGGTTACAGTAGCTAAACGTACATTAACACCACCAACCAAGTTGTGATTTGCAGATAGACCTTAGTCGGTTACAGTTCTTACCATTAACATCGAACATGTTGTAATGTTGTGATTTGCAGATAGACCTTAGTCGGTTACAGTATAAGGTGGTCTGCCCTTTTACCGCCGATGGTTGTGATTTGCAGATAGACCTTAGTCGGTTACAGTTCAATATCCATTGCCGTGCAGCAATACGCAGTTGTGATTTGCAGATAGACCTTAGTCGGTTACAGTATCATGTTGTTTGGTCAAGACGTGTGCAATGTTGTGATTTGCAGATAGACCTTAGTCGGTTACAGTCCATGTTCCTTCTTAGTCACCACGTACCTAGTTGTGATTTGCAGATAGACCTTAGTCGGTTACAGTCGGCATTGTTAGGGGGTCGAACTTATAGGTGTTGTGATTTGCAGATAGACCTTAGTCGGTTACAGTAAGTGCGACCATCGCTGCGTCATGTTCCGGGTTGTGATTTGCAGATAGACCTTAGTCGGTTACAGTTAACTTAAATATGATTCCACCTAAACGGATGTTGTGATTTGCAGATAGACCTTAGTCGGTTACAGTTTCATCCTCATCCTCATCTACCTGCATACAGTTGTGATTTGCAGATAGACCTTAGTCGGTTACAGTTGGCAAATTGTTAATAAGTCATTCATCAAGGTTGTGATTTGCAGATAGACCTTAGTCGGTTACAGTTACTGGACACATAACCGTCTGATGCATTAGGTTGTGATTTGCAGATAGACCTTAGTCGGTTACAGTCGCACTACCCATTCACCGATCACATGGGGGTTGTGATTTGCAGATAGACCTTAGTCGGTTACAGTTCAAGGTATTCGCGCACATCCACTCGTCTCGTTGTGATTTGCAGATAGACCTTAGTCGGTTACAGTTAATAAACACAAACGTTTTCAATTGTGGTTGTTGTGATTTGCAGATAGACCTTAGTCGGTTACAGTTAAATATAATTCTCAAGTTCGGTAACAAGGGTTGTGATTTGCAGATAGACCTTAGTCGGTTACAGTTATCATCAATCAATGGTGTGTCCGTGTCGGGTTGTGATTTGCAGATAGACCTTAGTCGGTTACAGTGAATAGCATTGCATGGAAGTGTGGTCGCCAGTTGTGATTTGCAGATAGACCTTAGTCGGTTACAGTAAGTAACGTGGTTAGGGTATTGACAGGTCAGTTGTGATTTGCAGATAGACCTTAGTCGGTTACAGTTAGCCGGTGAAATAATCACCGGGACATTAGTTGTGATTTGCAGATAGACCTTAGTCGGTTACAGTAGAACATCGAAGAAGAGAACATCGAGCCAGTTGTGATTTGCAGATAGACCTTAGTCGGTTACAGTTTCTAACTCTCTCCACTTCGCATTGGAAAGTTGTGATTTGCAGATAGACCTTAGTCGGTTACAGTTTTTCCGGTTATCAGGGAGGGTTTATAGCGGTTGTGATTTGCAGATAGACCTTAGTCGGTTACAGTTGATTGTGCTTCTTGCGCTTTATTGCGGTTGTTGTGATTTGCAGATAGACCTTAGTCGGTTACAGTTGTTGTTTACCTCGTAGTTGATGAAGAATAGTTGTGATTTGCAGATAGACCTTAGTCGGTTACAGTGGAACATGGGATTTAGTCCGGCTGATTTTTGTTGTGATTTGCAGATAGACCTTAGTCGGTTACAGTAGTGGCGTTGGAAGTGTTGCCATTGAAATCGTTGTGATTTGCAGATAGACCTTAGTCGGTTACAGTTTTTTTTAAGTTATAAAAATACTCCGGTTGTTGTGATTTGCAGATAGACCTTAGTCGGTTACAGTGATCGATATTTTGGGAACCACTCCGCGTACGTTGTGATTTGCAGATAGACCTTAGTCGGTTACAGTATGCGCCACCATCACCCATTCACCGTTTAAGTTGTGATTTGCAGATAGACCTTAGTCGGTTACAGTCAGCCTACTCAAATTATCTTCGGATTTACAGTTGTGATTTGCAGATAGACCTTAGTCGGTTACAGTGGCGCTCGCTGCACCCGCCGCCGCTGACGCGTTGTGATTTGCAGATAGACCTTAGTCGGTTACAGTTACGCTTTAGAACTTACCCATGGATAATTAGTTGTGATTTGCAGATAGACCTTAGTCGGTTACAGTACAATGCGGCTTCTTGTGCAACAACCAACGGTTGTGATTTGCAGATAGACCTTAGTCGGTTACAGTATCTAGCAGATAACTATCTGATTTATAATAAGAATGATCCAGTTTCTTTCTACAAAAACTGGAGTTGTATGGGTGCCAATTCTGTCGGTTTGCGTTTTTTTCCATAGAAAATCTCAATTTTTCCGAACTGTTTGTCGGTAATCTTGACGATGCGTACCTCGCCATCAGGCGGCAGAAAGTCTTTTACACGCTTGACATGCGCTTGGGCGTTTTCATCGCTTGCGCAATGTCGCATGTAGACAGAGTATTGCATCATCGTATAGCCTTGATCCAGCAAGTGTTTTCGGAAGGTTGTGTATTGTTTCCTTGCTTGTTTCGTGTCAGTCGGTAAATCAAATAGAACGATAATCCACATTGTTTGCAATCCGCCAAAAGTCACGCTCCTAGTCTGGACTCAAGCTGTGGATAGATAAGACATTTCTGTGTTTTTGCATAGCATCTTTTTAAATCTGCCATTAAATAATGCATTGCTACCATAAATGGCATGGTTTTGTCGGCATGCACTACCGTTTCACTCAGCAAGCCCAAAAGAATCTGCTTATTCGTCTGATTAATTTCTACTCCTCTCTGCTGTGCTATTCGATAAACCAACAAATCGACCCAAGGACGAAATGGTTCCATTAAATCATCCGCTAGACACAAACCGTTATATTGATTCTTGTGAAACAATCCTAATGTGGGGTGTAACCCCGCCCCGCAGATGCTCCTTGCAACCATAGCGCGGATAATGGCATAACCATAATTTAACAGGCTATTTAGTCCATCGAGATTCACATCTCGTTTAAACGCCGAACCAAATAATAATTTCCAATAAGCTTGTGCAGCGATGCCTTCACAATTGCTGCTGTCGCCCGTTCTTACCTCCGTCACCAAATGTTTAAGCCGTTTTGTATTTTTACCTAACAACGCCAATGTTTTAGCTTGTTGTTGTATTTTTTGTTGCACAATATTTTGCCAAAGTCTTTTTCTTATGGGTTCAGTAAGACTAATCTGTTGTTTGATGATTTTATTGTGCAGAGTGTGTCCTTCGGCTATGGGCAATATAACCGAATAGGGCAAATGTTTTTCATCACAAAATACAATGATTACTTTATTTTTCTGACATGCAATAACGACCTGTTGGGTTAGCACAATTGCGGGGTGTTGCAGTATGAGTACACCTATATCTTCTATGGCCGCCTGCGTCACAGTTTCTGAGTTTTTATCGATTAGTAATTGTTTGTGCTTCAAATGAAGATAAGCGCTATCACTAATATCTATGATTCGCTTAATCATTTGCCAAAATACCGATAGCATTCATGCGATGTTTTCTAAGTCCATTTGACATCAATGCTGAAATTGATTTTCTTACATGTTCGTTCTTATTATTTAATGTGGATGCAGAATGAAATCGTAATTCGAGCCTACCTCCATCTTTATCTAAAACTTGAACACGATAGAATGTACGTTCCCCATTTATATTATTGAGACTAACTAAATCATTAATATGGAGAGCCATGATAAACTGCCACTCGTCACCATGATCGGTTTTTATGATGTTTTGCATTTGCCGATCAGGATTCAATTCGCTCTTGATTCCCTTTGCTCGATGACTGGCCTGCATCATCGTTACAAATTCACCCTTGAACTTATTTGTTTCCTTATGCTGAATAACTTCAACATGATGCATATTGCCATAAGCCAACCATTTGAAAACATTGCCTGCTTTATCTTTCACTCCAAATTTACTACTTTCAAGTTTTTTCTGTGTAGTCGAAGATTGCAACACACGAACACGTTTAATCGGTGTTTTTCCATCTTTATGATATACGATGAGATTATCTGCAAAGGCCTTCTTAGGATCATTGTCGTATTTCGCTAAATGCGCTAACACAAGTTCTTTTACGGTATCGTCGACAATACTGTTGGCATTTTTTTCAGTAAAATCTGGAGCCAAGTTTTTACGATAAACCAAGCCCCCGTGCTTTTCGATATAGCCTGCTCCGGTTTCTTCATGCAAACCTCCCGATAGTTTTCTTTGCGAAGCATGCGAAACAATGATGTGTTCTAGATATTCTTCAACGGCGGCTCTAAAATCAGGAAAAGGTGGGGGGATCTTGAGTTTATCCCGTTCAATCTGTGCAACTGCATTTTTGTATAGACTTCTTGACGTGGCTGCAATTACCGCCGCGTCAATAGCATGATGTCTATGATCAGTGCGTTCTTTTTTGTCAGTTTCGCCAATTAAATCATTCAGACCCCACTGGTGACGTATTTGCGAAACGACATAACCTTTGGTTACAGAAACATCACAATCAAGTTGTTTAACATACTCCAGTGCAATCTTGGAGATATATCGTGTGTCATTGAGTTGAGTCGAAATAAAATTACGTTCCTGTAAATCAGTTTCCGTTTGATAAAAACGTTTCACCTTACTATCTAAGCCTTTCCACCCGCTGATTGCTTGTGTAATTTGATTCCATTTTTCTTCATTACCGGCCCAAGCATCTTTGGGAGTCCTATCTCCTTTGCTTCGGTTTTCAGATGTATAGCAGAGCACCTTGTTCATGTAGGAATCATCGAGTGATTTTTTAAAAGGCAAGATGTGGTCAATCTCAACTTCTGCTGTGAAAACAACATGATCCGGTATAGATTTCAAACTGTAGGCACAATAATGATTTTGTTCTTTCCATAGACGGTATTTAATTTTGTCATCATGACTTGGGTATTTACCCAGATTTAATTTTTTATATGCGTCTGCGGCACTTTCATTTTCTTTTTTATTTTTGGCTTGTCTTGCCTCATTCTCCTTATATCGCTTAGTATTCATCTCCAGATCGCGCGCCATTTCAATACGAACGATCTCGGGTTTCCCATATTGTTTGATGATGGCATTAGTAACACGGCGTAATTCATGCAAACCTTTATTGACAATTGGATTTGATGTTTCTGGCGGCGCGAGCAATGTATTTTGAGCCTCGACTTCTTCGAGCTCATATCCATATCCAGCCTTAGTACGAGCTTCTGAATAAATAAGTCCGTTTTCTAAAAGTGGCAATAGCTTATTAATTGCTTTCAATGAAAGGTTACTGTGGCCAGGCTCAAATTCTAACAGACAAAGCTTGATTGCGTGCTCCTTACTAAAACCCCAATGATTTATTAATCGCGACTTTAATGTGGACTTCTTTTTTATAGATAGTAGGTCTTCTACCAGTGCTTTTTGTTGCTTGTCAGAATACTGCTCCCAAATATCATCCAGCACTGACCTGATTTCAAACGCGGTTCTGTTGCCTTTTAGATTTTTAGCTTCCAGATTAATTTTGGTTGGTTTGTCCAGACCGAGTTCTTTCTTCAACTGTGTAATGGTGATTTTTTCATTTCGCTCAAAATATTGAATAAGTTTTCCTCTGTCTTCACTGGTAAGACTAAGCCATTTATCAGTATGACGTTCAAAATACTGAAGATTATTAACATCTTGTAAATAACGAAATCGTTGTACTTCAAGGCGAGCCATTACCGCACGGGTTTTCCCATGTTCAAGTGAACATTTTCCTATTCGGTCTTTCTTGAGTTTTAAAGGTCGTTGATAAAATATAATTTGTTTAATGCCTTTGTTATCAGTCATGAAATCGTCTGGCAAATGGTTGAAGTACTGCTGTTGTTTTTCCCATATTTTTTCAAGCTCATCCTGATACATTTTTCGATCAGTTCGTAAGTGACCTCCAGCATGGCTTCTATTGCGCTTGCATTCACCTTGTCCAAGTTTATATAGATATTCCCCAAGCGTTCTTGCACCTGATTCAGCTATGGCATTTCGTACTTCACTAATGTCAGCCTTAAAAGCTCCTTCTTCTTTGTTAGTTTCAGGTTTATTATCTAATTCGTTTAGATATTCTATGGTGTCAGGATCATCTATCAAGTCACCCGCGATTTGTTTTTTTGTACTCAGAAAACCTCGACGGGCAACAAAATGAAGTAGAACTCTGCCAAACTCATGTGGTTTTAACTGTTTATCTAATGCTTCAGCTCTTAGGTAATATGGACTTGGTTGGTAGCCCAACTCCTTCGCCTTTTTACCATCGGGGTTATCAATTTGATTAAGAAGGATCTCTGGTTGTGTATGACCTAGTAGTTCTTTAGGTAATAAATCAAGCGATACTAGATAATTGAGCATGCGTTGTTTGCGTCTTGCTCGACGTTGTAAAACACGCCGTCCCAGTCTCATATCTCTTCTTTTTACATTTTTTGGAGTGGGGACTTTTTCTTCAACAGCCTTGATAAAAATTCGGCTACCCATATCAATGATTTTTTTTACAGTGCCATCAACTTCTTCTAGTACAGCCCAACCAATTGAATTACTTCCTAAGTCTAATCCTAAAATTTTCTTGCTCATCCCTTTCTCCTGTGTATACTTATAGTCAGTGTAACCGACTAAGGTCTATTGATTTGCTTTTCATACCAATGAAATAGTTATTTCGTAGGCAACGCTTTCAAGCGACCAAAGCCCTCCCAGCGGGGGCTTTTTTATTTCCTACAGCCATATTCCCTAATACATCTCAAGATATTAATCGTACATTTATTTTTACTCTATCCCATGGATCATTTGAATCACCCAGTTTAGTAATGCTTGCCTGTAGTGGGACATCGCGATCCAGCATTTGTGCTATAGCTGCATTATCTCTTCTTGGAACATAGCCTATTTTATAACTATCCCAAAACAGAACCACAGCGCGGTCATCATATGGGTTTGAGGACTCTCTTTGCAGTTCCAGTAAATCACCGAGTCTCATAAGTCCCCAGAGCCGTTCACCTGAATAGTATTGAAAACCGGCAACAGGTGATTCCTGTATTTTTAATGAGGCATGCGGCGGTATTTCTGCAAGCGTTGTTAATGGTATGAGTGCGGGTATGCCAAGCAAACTTCTAATAAACGATCTTCTTTGCACAGGCTCCTCCTTGTCTTAAATTTCAATATTCCTGTTAAAGTAACATACGCACTGACTCAATCTATGAGCCTTTGAATAATTTATTTTTGATATTTTTCCAGGGCAGCTTCCAGCCTTTTCCTCACTTTATTTTTCAGTGATACAGGCTTGAGAACTTCTGCTTCTGCGCCATATTTCATAATGTCCATAATCAATTCGCGAGGGTCAGAATAGGGTATTGTCAGCTCAATTCCTCCGCTCTTGAGTAAGCGACTTTTTTGTTTTGGATGCCATTGTTCATCAGCAATCCATTTGCTGGCTTCTCCTGAAAACTTGATGACAGCTTTATATTTTGCTTTGCCTGAAAATATTCCATAGGCATCGGTAAAATGAGTGTCAAGTTTTGTTTCCGGAACTGTATCTGCTTGTTCTCCGACATAGACAACATGAATGCGATCAAGTGAAAAGCTGCGTAAACCATTACGAAGATGACACCATGCGTCGAGATACCAATTATCTCGGTAGTAGATAAGCCGTTGTGGAGAAACCCAACGCTCGGTATTTTTATCCCTAGCCCGACCATGATAGAGCATTTTAATTTTATTCCTGGACACTAAGGCATTGGCGATTATCTGGAATGTATCGGTGTTTATTAGTCGAGGTGCTGTTTGTAGTATCTTTATTCGTTTGGAAATTTCTTGGCTACCAAGACGTTTGTCTTCTAAAAGTTCTTCAAGACGTTTTCTGAATGGTTCAATATGGGGTTCTAATAGTCCCGGTTGCACCTTGGAGAGCAATTGGCTCGTTGTTAGTAGAGCAAACACTTCTGAGGCATTGAACCAAAGGCCGGGGAGTTCGAATGTGCTTTTATTATTTATCTCGTATTGATAGCCATTGAGTTGACGATTGTATCTTATTGGCGCACCAAGAATATTTTTAGCTTCTTGTATAGTTCTGGCAACTGTGGCACGAGAGCAACCGAGCTTTTCCTGCAAGTTTTCTCTGGAAATAGGCGTGCGACGACTACTAAGTATTTTATTGAGTTCAAATATTCGGTCGAACCTGTCCATATAAAATCTCTTTGTGGCAACAAATGTTTGATTATAACAAAACAACTATTTCGTATTCATCCACCGGTTTTTTTCTTTAATGCCAAAGTAAGAATAACCTTTGTTTATTATCACTAATCTACAATTTCACATTAAAGATATTCCCACTCCCGCCAACCCTGCAACAACGGAAAGTACAAACCCAGTTTAATATTTTCTTCCCCGAGTTGTTTCATCAGTGTACCGTACTTCTCCAGTTGCTCCTGATAGCGTTCCTGTTCGTGATTCAGAAACGTATTGAGATTAGCGCCTTCGTGGCGACTGGTCTTGTAATCAATAATCCAACGAGTCCCTTTTTCATCGACAAAGGTTCTATCCAATATCGCATTGGTTAATTTTTCATTAACTATACCGCTTATTGGGTATTCATTTTGTCGTTGTTTATGCTCTTTTGAGAGGATCCATTGCCCGCGTTCATCATTGATCATATTGCTTAAGGCATTGATCACGCGCTTTACGGCGTTCGATCTTTCACTTTGCGGCACGCCCAACTGTCGCAAAGCATTATCAAAACCCTGTTGTTCGGCTTCGATACGTTGCTGTGTCCACTGGTCGGTGCCTTCTTCTGCGATGCATTGAATGGCCTTATGTACTACGGAACCGATATGCTTAATCGTTTCCCCTGCCCATTCGAATTCGATCAAGACCGGTTCAGCTTCGTCTTCAGTTGTATGTTGCCATGTAATACTTGCGGGTAGTTCGGGATGCTGCCAGTCTTTAGTTAAACGTTTCGTTTCCTGATTAATCACCAGCGTCGGTGCTGTTTCACCTTGCTCTATTATGCCGGGCATATGCCGCTCATAGACAGCTTGCACTGTAGACCAAAGGTGTCCTAGTAGCGAACGGCTTTGCGCATCACAACTTACTTCGTCTTTGCTTTCTTTCAGGCTCGCATTACCGATGAGGTGTAATGTTTTTCGGGTCCGCGTGGTAGCAACATAAAGCAAGCGCGCGTCTTCGTAACGTTGTTTAGCCTTATCGGTGTTATTGATGTAATCATAGATCGGCGCTTGAAAGTTTCCTGCCTCGCGTATGGGAGCCAACACCAGATCCTCCTGTTCGTTATCGCGTTGGCGTAATAACCAGACCAATAGATCCCCTTGATTGGAACGCGGTGAACGGCCAAGTCCTGGCAGGATGACATGATCAAACTCCAGTCCTTTGGCCTTGTGTATGGTCATGATCTGTATTTGATTATCGGCTTTTAGATCAGGCGCGGCATAGAGCTGACTGACATCATCGATAAGCTCTTGTAGGTCTTCTATCGAACCACCCTGATCCAATGTTTCGAGTAGCGATAAATAGCTTAAACAGTTTTCCAGATCGGTTTTACCCGATAAGGTGGCCGGGCCACCGAGTTGAATCCAGAAGGCTTCTACGGCATCGCGAATCGACAGGCGTTGTTTTTGTAACAGTACGGTTTCATAGATTGCTTTGAAGTTTTGCAGTCGTATTTGTTGTTCTTGCGCCAACTTATTGACCAGTTCTTCATCGCAAACACATTCCCAAATTGTCTTATCCCGATGCTGGTCACAAAGCGCGTATAAGGATTCGAGACTTAGACCGCACCACGGCGCACGCAAGCAGGCCAACCAGGCAACTCGGTCGGCTTGGAACAAAAAAGCACGAGTTAATGCGAGTAGATCTTGTATTGCGGTCTGGCTACCCAGCCCTTCAATATCGATTGCCTTGAAACCGATGTTTGCATTCCTTAAGGCTGGCACGATCTCGGCCAGATGTGATCGACTGCGAACCAGGATGGCAATATTATCTTGCGGGTCTTGTTGTTTTATTTCCTGAATGATCTCGACCGTATGCTGTGATTCTTTTTTATAGGCCTTGCCATACAGGGGATAGATTCGAACATTATTACTTGATGCGCTTTTATCAAAGGCATCTGCGCTACTGTAGGACACGGCACCGGTCATCAAATCATCTTGTGCGGGAAAGATGTCATTAAAACTCTCGTTTACCCAATCAACCAGACCTTGTTGTGATCTGAAGTTCACGCTGAGGCGTAATGCATTTAGCGGGATATTGCCTAGCGATTGATCATGAAATGTTTTAATAAACAAACCAACTTCGGCCTCACGAAAACGATAGATTGATTGCATCGGGTCGCCTACCAGAAACAGGCTACGTCCATCATCCATTGACCATTCTCGTGTTAAGCGTTGTAACAATCGATATTGATTGACCGAGATATCCTGATATTCATCCACCAATAAATGTTTGATGTGATAATCCAGTTGTAAGGCAAGCTCTGTTGGCAACTCATCTGTACCCAGCGCATTCACAGCGGACTCGGCAATACCAATAAAATCCATTTGATTACGTTCAGCAAAGATCAAACGTAGTTGTACCGCGGCAAGTTTGAGCAACTCGCATAAGGCATTCACGATCAACCATTCTGCATCGGTATAATGTGCAGGTGGTAAGGTACTGATCGTAGCCAGCGACTGTTGTAAACCATCGACCTTTTGCAACTCCGTGATCAAGGCCTGTATTTGTTTTTTCTTGCTGGTACGTTCATCCGCTTCCAGCTTGTTACCGCTTGCCGGCGGAAAACCATTCTTGACGGTAAGTTGTTTGCGCCATGCCCCGGCCTTGGTTAATAACAATTCATTAATAGCGCGCCAATAGTTAAGACTAGTCGCCCTGCTATCCGGCATGCTGGTGATCGACAAACACGCTGTGATCGGGTTATCTGGGTCAGACTCGCTTAAATGTTTTGCCGCAAAATCGATTAACGCCAGCAGTTCGCTCTTATGTTCATTGGGAAACAACGCGGCAGTGATGCTCAATTGATCTTCGATCAATCTGACCAGTGCCTGTTCCATGTCATTGCGATCATGTTCCTGTACGACATAACTTAACCATTGATCACGTTTTCTTAACATATCGATGATCAGGTTTTTAATGCGCGGCAAATCGTTATCCAGATGAAACACCAAATTGGCTATCGCCTCTGACCAGCCTGCGCCGCTTTCCAGTTCTGCCAGTGTATTAATTGCCGCTTGTTGATATAGATGTTCGGCATCATCCAGCGTTTCCGGTTGCGTACCAAGTCTTGCCAACAGCGGCATCTGTCTCGTGAGATAGGCGCAGAATGAATCTATCGTTTGCAGGCGTAAACGACTGGGGTTTTCAATGATTTGCCAGCCTTGCTCCTGGTCACGCTGCAATGCTGCCCGCGCTAAAACGAATGTTGTTTTATCATGATCGGATTCTGGCTCGTCACCGCTTGAATCTATATTCGCTGCCATATTCAGGGCATCGAGTATTCGCCCCTGCATCTCGGCGGCCGCCTTGCGGGTAAAGGTGATCGCGATAATCTCTTCCGGTGCATCGACTAAGGACAATAATCGTAAATAACGTTGAATCAACAACCCGGTTTTACCGGAACCGGCCGGGGCCTGGATAATAAAAGATTGATCCGGTGCCAACGCCTTGCTTCTGGCGGCTTGATCAACAACGGGATTAGACATGGACCTCACCCTCCTGTTGTTCAAGCTCATCCGGGTTTTCTACACGTTCATGTATGCGACACAGGGCATGCAGGTCACAATAACGACATGCTGTCTTGGTAGGGTCAACAATCGCCTTGCCTTGTCGAAAGTCATCCGCGAGTTGGATCAGTATCTGTTCCCATGCATCCAATTTATCTTGCCATGACAGATCACCGTCTGACTTGATGCCGGGCAAGATATCATCTGCGTCGGCCTGGCCGACAAAGCCTAATTTACCGCGTTTTAAACTAGCAAAGGCAATGGCCGCTACTTCCTGCTTGCTGGTAATCGCATATAAGGGTAGTTGTGGATCATTCGGATTATCTGACTCCCAATCATTTTTACTCACCGCGCCGGTCTTGTAATCGATAATCACACAACGACCATCGGCCAGTTCATCAATGCGATCGACGCGCAGATTTAATTCGATATCCTGAAACAGGATCGTTCGCCATTCTTCTGTTGATATAATTTTAAAACCGCTGCGATCTTTTTCGATCAACAACCATTCTTTTAATAGTTGTTCGAGTCGTTGTTGTTCCAATTCGGTAAATCGATCAGTAAAAGTTTCCGGTTGCTGCGAGATCTGTTGTTTGATCGCTTCTTGTACAACAGAACGAATGATCTTTGTCAGTTCTGTTTCTGAACGATAGTCCTGATTGTCTGACGACTTCAAGCGTTGCCAAAGATACTGCAAAGCACGGTGCACCAGATTACCACGTTCGGCGGCACTGAGACCGATATCACTCTGTTGTAATGACTCAGCATAGAGACGATGACGCGCAAAGGCTTTAAAGGGACAAGCTGATTGATCTTTAAACAAGGCGCTACCACCATTCGCAATTTGACCAACAGGAATTTCTGGCGCGTGGACATCCATAAAAGATTCCAGTTGGGACGACCCTAATAGAATGTCTTTATAATCTTCATAGGGCATGTTTGTATTATTGGTCTCTGCATTTTCAACCCTGATCAAGGGACTGGGGCGGCAGATACGATCACCTTCCAGCTTGGTATAACTGAAGACTATTTCCTTTGCCGATGCGCTCAGTTTCTGCGTTAATTGCTTTGCCAATTTGAGTTGCATATCGGCACTGGCGTCAGGGATATTAAACTCCCGCTGGCAAGTAATCGGGATAAATGCATTGGCCTGTTTTATTTGCGGCCAACACTCATCTTGCATATCCATCACCCACAGGTAATCAAACTGCATCCCGGCAGCACCCGTCATACCCAGAATTTGAATCGGGGTTTCTGTGGTCTCCGGCTGGAACTGTGTCTCACCTAGCAAACGATTTAACTGAAAAAAAGCGGTACTGAAACTAACCTGCTCGGTCAATCCATCCAGGCTAGCCAATTGCGTTAATGCGGATTGCCATGCCTGTAATGCCTGATGTTCATCACTGTTTAGACTTCGTTCCCCCGGCCAGGCAAAACCACTTAACCACTCAGAGAAACTCATGGTCCATTCGCGTAATGTTTGTTTCTTTGCATGACTTAGAAACGAGATCTCAAACGTCTTCAATAATTGAATAAAACCTTCACATTGTTCATGCTCTTTACAGCGAACTTCGGCAATCCAGTACAAGGTTTTGAAACTGAGCTGTTGCTCGCCGATGCGCCTGAGTGCAGCATCAAATTTTGCTCGTGCTGCGGCTTCTTCCGCAGCACCACTGATAAACGGTGAATGTAATAAAGCACTCAGCGTATTGATTGGCACTTTGCGTTTTCCCAACGCCAGCAGATTCATCGCCGTAATGATGAGAGGGTAACTGGATAAAGGTTTACCTAATGAAATCGAATACGGTTTGTGTTGTGTTGCGTTTGTTTTAAGCCATTTAGCTGGTGTAAGCACCGAGGCAAAACCATATTCAAGCTGCTCGCGCAGGCTGCTGAGGTTCGGAGCGATGATACCTATCGTTTCATCTGAATTATTCGCAACCCTGTTTTGCAGGCGTTGCTTTGCCCAACACGCCGCAGACCAGATCTCAGCCTGCTTATCGGTCTGTTCATAGACGGCTACGGTTTCGTTACGTGGCGTCGCATTAAATTCTTCAACCTCAACACCATTATCAATCAAGGCTTGTTTGAGCTTGCGTTGCTGTGCCGTTAGTAGGTCAAAGTCATAAAAAATAATTTTGTTTATGTGACGTTTCAGTTCTTCGGCATGCGTACTCAGGTAGTCTGGTAAGACAGCATCATCCAGCCAGGCATTCTCTTGTTTTTGCTTCTCATAGCGCTCGACCCACTGCTTAAAGGCAAAGGCGTCCTCTGATAAATACACTCCTTCTGGAAAAATGGGAACACACCATTGCTGACAAAGTTGATACGCATGCGCGGCTTGTTTGGCTGTCGCCGTGGTCTGTAACAATTGTTCTTTATATTTCGAATGCCCGATGATCTCTTGCCATAGCCATTGTTGCTGAAGATTATTCAATACAGTGAATTTATCGTCCGTACGAAAAGCAAGTGATTCAAAACTGCGTTTACACCAGGCTGTCCAAGGCAAACAATCTGCCGTCCGCCACGCTTGTTTGCCACGCTTGATTTGATCTGTCGCAAATTGGTAACGCAAGTGACGACTTAAACGCTGTGTAGGCGTAATAATTGTCGCTCCATCCACTATCAGTTTGCCAAGAGTCTTATTCATGCGTGATCAATGTAGTCTTATATAAGGTTCGATTTATGGTGAGCTCATCTGTCATAGATAAGTCACATTGGCATTATAAACTGACAATGTTAACCTTGTGACTTAAATATTTCTCTTGCTATAAGCAGAGAATCTTATGCAAACATATAACTACGATACACAACAGGAAGAGATTTCCTGCACTACCATCATGCCGACACGGAAGATTCCTGATATGGTGGACGATGTACGTGCGTCCTTATTGCAACACCCTCGAAGTTTGTCGCCGAAATACTTTTATGATGAGCGCGGTTCTGAGCTATTTGATCAAATTTGTTCTACACCAGAGTATTATCCGACACGTACTGAAAATCACCTGTTGTCCAGACATGCACTTGATATTATCAATAAAACGACACCGGATCAGATACTTGAGCTAGGGAGTGGTTACGCAGTCAAAACCAGGAGATTGTTTGATGCGTGTCAGAAGACTGCTCAAAACTGTACATATGCACCATTAGATGTCTGCGAAGAAGTCTTGATTGAAGCCGCCCAAAAATTATCTGAAGAATACGATTGGCTGGGTCTAAGCCCATTATTGGGTGATTATCATGGTGGCTTGGGAAACTTACCTGCGGCCCAAGGCTCACACTTGTTTGTATTTCTGGGAAGTACTATTGGCAATTTTGAACGCGCTGATGCACTGGACTTTATTAAAGAAGTTTATAAGACGATGCGTTCTGGCGACCACTTATTAATTGGTGTTGATCGCGTAAAAGAAAACCATGTGTTACATGCTGCATATAATGATGCTCAGGGCATTACTGCAGAATTTAATTTGAATGTCTTACACGTATTAAATCGCGAATTGAATGCAAATTTTAATACCGAAGAATTTACTCACTCAGCAACCTTCAATACTGATAAAGAAAGAATCGAGATGCGACTAATTTCCAATACTGATCAGCATGTCCACATCGATGAACTAGGTGAATCTATTCAGTTTGATCGTGGCGACGAGATATTAACCGAGATCAGTCAGAAATATACTTATACCGGTATTGAGGAAATGCTTAAGCAAGCTAACTTCACAATCACTGAACATTACCAAGATGAGAACGCATACTTTTCTTTAGTATTAGCATCAAAATAACACCCACTGAATAAATTATTCGTCAGCCAACCACTTACTGGATATCTGTTCTGCCATAGAAGGATTATCAATAAACTGGTTCCGATTGCCCTGTAGCTCTTCAATTATATTATTGCGCAACATCTCTTGCTTACTCGGTGGGTCGAGACGATTCCAACGCTTTAATTCATTCAGCATATCTTTTGCCACAGGAACGCCATACTGGGTGTGCATATAAAAGATTGCGCGGGCAATATTACCTCGTGCTATAGGTCGAGGTTCGGTAATGTCATGGTTACGTTCAAAGTCACAGTTTTCGTAACGCCAATCCTCGCCTTCGATCATGCCAAAACTTGAATCACGTCGTGCCACATCTACATCTTGCCAGACGGGGTAAAGATTGTGCATATCAGCTTCCATACGGGTAAAACGTGATTTTTCATTAAGTCGACATTGTCGCCGACTGTCACACTGTATGTACCGCAACATCCAGCTTGACGGGTAGATTTGTTCAATGACAAATAATCGATCTTCGGTTAATGCGACCGATGAATCGAAACGAAAACCACAATATAAAGACCATCCACCATTGGCATAGAGCTCATTCCAGAAGGTATTGACCGCTATTTCATCGAAACTTTCAACGGGCAAGGTCTCTGCGTTAATAGTGTGGGAGACACTAAACAGATACAAAAATAAGATTATCCGTAATGGGCGAAACACATTTATTATTACTATTTTAAAGTATTGTAGGCAGCATGATATACCAGACTGCTTTAGAATGTGAACATATAGAATTTAAGCCTGACTAATAAAGATACTTTTTACTAAATACATTGAAACCATGCCCATTCACAATAAGTCGATAATCGTTCTCGCTCGATTACTATTTATCTGCCTATTGGCAATATTGAATGCTTGTTCAGATAATTTATCTCAACTCGAACGTATTAAATCGCGCGGCACACTTAGAGTTGCGCTAATTGCAACACCACCACTTTACTTCCCTGATGAGTCACTCATAAAAGGTTATGATTATGAAATCATAGCCAGTTACGCCCAATCTATCGGTGCTAAGTTAGAAATTATTCGGGTAAATACTATCGGCGAAATTATTGCTCAGTTGAAGCAGGGTAAGGCTCATATCGGTATTGCCGGTAATTCTCCTGACTATCCTGACGAAAACATACTGGGAAGTACCTCCTATGAGGAGAGTGAATGGCATGTCATCGGAAATCGAAAAAACATATTGCCAAAATCATTCGATGACATCACGCCCAGTACTGTCATCGTCGCTAAAGATAGTAAGCCAGCTTTAGTCTTGTCTGATATAAAACCGAAACACCCCTCTCTTTATTGGCTAGAGTTGCCCCATGGCAATAACAGACAGGTATTAGAGCAGGTTAATCTAAATAATTTCAAACTCAGTATAATCAGCGCTGATGTTTATAAGTATTACCGCTATCTATATCCCGAGATCAAAATTGCGTTCACATTGACCAAGCAATACCCCTCGCGCTGGTTTACACACAAGGACGAAGATATTTCTCTCTCAAACTCTATTAATGGTTTTATTAACCGGCAGAAACAAAACGGCAAACTGGAACAGCGTTATAATACTTATTACAGGCACCTAAATGTCTTTAACTATATTGATAGCTCTTATTATTTGAGATTAATCGAAGAGAGATTGCCGCAATATAGTCCGTACTTTAAGGTCGCTGCGATCAATAATGAGTTTGATGAACGCTTTCTGGCTGCTGTTAGTTATCAGGAGTCACATTGGGATGATAAAGCACGTTCGCACACCGGAGTTCGCGGTTTAATGATGCTGACCCAAGACACGGCCAAACGTGTCGGGGTTACAGATCGATTGGATCCAGAACAGAGTATTATGGGTGGCGCAAAATACCTGAACATATTAAAAGCATCTTTGCCTGAGAGAATTCAGGAACCCGATCGGTCGTGGATGTCCTTGGCGGCATACAATGTTGGTTTGGGCCATTTAGAGGATGCCCGCATTATTACTGAATCGTTGGGAGATGATCCAAACCTATGGATTGATGTTGAAAAACACCTACCAAAACTCAGCCAGAAAGAATGGTATAAAAAAACAAAATATGGTTATGCCAGAGGACACGAACCTGTTGCATTCGTAAGACGAATCAGGCGTTATTACGATATTTTACGCCTGTACCAGCAAGAGGAAATACTGGAAAAACTCGATCAGCCTTTGAAACTGGAAAAAGTGCGAATTACCTCTCCAGCATTGTAACTTAGGCCGTTGTTCTACTTTCTACCCTTTTATAGGCCTGACTATACTCAGTGACCAGCACTTCAGCTTCTGAAACTTGTCCTTCCGATAATTTATCTCGCACACGGTTTAGTGCTTCATGGACATCTGAACCACCCGTATCATTTGCCAACAATAACCAGGCATAGGCGCGGATATAATTTTTTTCAACACCTAATCCTTTTGCATATCTCACACCCAACATATGTTGCGCTTTTTGAAAGCCCTGTCTTGCTGCTTTTTCAAACCATGCGCAGGCAACCGCTTCATCTTTATGTACCCCTGAACCATTAACATGAAGATGCCCTAATCGATACTGCGCCTTAACATAACCTGCCTCGGCAGCCATGCGATAATATTTAGCGGCTTCTAATTCGTTTAATGGAAGACCAAGACCAAAGGCGTGAAGTTTTCCCAGTTGATAATGCGCTTTGGCATAGGATTGTTTAGCTGCTAGTTGAAAACATTGTTCGGCTGCTTTGAAGTCCTGTGGCACACCTAATCCATTAATATAAAAAAGGCCCATATTAAATTGCGCGCGTGCGTATCCTTGCTTAGCTGCGAGTTGGTGCCACTTAAATGCGGCTTCATCATCCTGCGCAACACCAAGACCGCCACCATACATTAATGCCAAGTTATATTGTGCCTTGGCATACCCCTGATTCGCAGCTTCCTGATACCAGCGGACCGCTTCTGTTTCGTTTTTCCTGGTACCCTGCCCTTGTGCCAACATTAAGCCAACATTAAGTTGTGCCTTCATATGCCCTTGTTCTGCCGCACGTAAATACCATTTCAATGCCTCAGCATCGTTTTCTGCTATACCAATTCCTTTGGAATACATAAACGCCAGATTGTAGCGTGCACCCGCATGTCCCTGTTCTGCTGATTTGAGATACCATTCAAAAGCCTGCTTATAATTTTTTTCTACACCAAGCCCGTGCTGATAACACCAGGCCAAATTGGCCTGTGCTATGACATTTCCTTTCTCTGCTGATTGTTTTAAATAGGTAGCCGCCTGTTCATGATCTTCCGGGACACCAATGCCCCGTAAGTACATTTGACCAAGACGCGATTGCGCCTTACTGGAACCTTGCTCAGCGGCATTGCGATACCAAAATGCAGCCTGTCCGGGGTCTAAGCGAACGCCTATACCATTTTCATAAAGATCGGCTAATTGAAGCTGGGCATCCACATCCCCCGCATTAGCATCTTTCGTTAGTACAGATAACTGAACACCCATATATTCAAGAATTCCCTGAAACTAAAGCCTATTTAAAAAGCTTAGCCTGTATCGCCCTGTTTTGTATAGTAAATCATTATTATAAAACTCGACACGCGTGACTTCTGATAGACTCTCGAACATGACTAAAGACACAAATCTACACAGTTACAGCCTGCTCGATCCAGATATGGTTATTCACGCGATCGAATCACTGGGTTATGTTTCTGACGGTAGAATACTGGCACTCAATAGCTATGAAAACCGCGTTTATCAGGTAGGTCTTGAAGATGAAGCACCGATAATTGCCAAATTTTATCGCGCTGGACGTTGGACTGATGACATGATCAGGGAAGAACATGCGTTTATGCTTGAATTGGCCGATGCAGAGATCCCTATTGTTGCGCCTATCACCATAAACCATGAAACCTTATTTAATTATGACGATTATCGGTTTTCGATCTACCCTCGTTTTGGTGGTTATGCGCCCGAACTGGACAACCCGGATCACTTACTACAACTAGGAAGAATTTTAGCTCAGATACATAATTTAGGAGAACTCAACGCCTTTAACACACGACCTAGTATTAATGTTGAAGACTTTGCGATAAAACCGGTTCAATACTTGTTAGAAAACGATTTTATCCCTGCTTATCTGGAACCCGCCTACTCAACACTTTGTGAAGATCTTATTATTAGAATCAAACATTGCTATGAACAAGCCGGCGACTACAAGACCTTAAGACTGCATGGCGACTGCCATCAGGGAAATATTTTAGTTCGCGATGAAAACTTTTATATTGTTGACTTTGATGATTCCCGATCAGGCCCTGCAGTACAAGACATATGGATGTTCCTGTCAGGTGATCGCAATTATATGACTGTGGGACTCAATGATTTTATGGAAGGTTATACCGAGTTTCGAAATTTTGAAGCACGCGAGTTACATTTAATCGAGGCGCTTAGAACAATGCGCCTCATTCATTATTCGGCATGGCTTGCTGCACGTTGGGACGATCCGGCATTCCCCATCGCATTTCCATTCTTCAATTCACAACACTATTGGGAAGATCAAATACTAAGCCTACGCGAGCAAGCGTCGTTAATGGAGGAACCAGCGCTGGTCTGGAAACGCTATTGAATTATGACTGCAACAATAAGTACAGAACAGACCAATACCAGTGATGAAACAAGAGAATACAACTGGGACTATATCCTCGAAATAGCAAAACAACATAAACGCCAATTAATCATGGCCAATATTATTGCTGTAATCGCGACACTGGCAAGCGTACCCGTTCCATTATTAATGCCTCTATTAGTTGATGAAGTTTTATTAGATCAACCTGGAATCGTAGTGAGTACTATAAACGCTATTACTCCTGTTGGGTGGCACGGGCCGATATTATATATATCAATTATTTTAATCGTGACGCTATGCTTACGCCTCATAGCATTAGTTTTGAATGTTTTTCAAACAAGACAATTCACCATCATTGCTAAAGATGTCATTTTTTTAATTCGCCGCACGCTACTGACACGACTAAACAAAGTTTCAATGTCTGAATACGAAACACTCGGCAGTGGCACAGTCGCTTCCTATTTCGTGACGGACCTCACTACTGTCGATGATTTTGTCGGGTCAACAGTCAGTAAATTATTAGTCGCTACTCTAACAATCATCGGTGTCGCGATCATTCTGCTCATCATGCATTGGCAAATGGCATTATTAATACTCTTTGCCAATCCAATAGTGATTTATTTCACGACCATTTTAGGCAAGCGTGTTAAAGAACTAAAGAAAAATGAAAACTCAGCCTTTGCTATTTTTCAACAGTCTTTAGTGGAAACACTGGATTCTATTCATCAAATACGCGCCAGCAACAGGGAGAAACATTATTTAAAACGCATCATAGAGCAAGCGAATGAAGTCAAAGATCATGGCATTGCCTTTGCCTGGAAAAGCGATGCGGCGGGCCGCTTAAGCTTTGTCGTATTTTTATTTGGCTTTGATATATTTCGCGCAGTAGCAATGTTAATGGTTATTTTTTCCGGATTAACCATCGGTCAAATGTTTGCTGTATTTGGATATCTTTGGTTTATGATGGCGCCCGTACAGGAAGTTCTGAATATCCAATATGCCTTTTACAATGCCAAGGCCGCATTGGGTCGCATCAATGAATTAATAAAGCTCGATCTGGAACCTGATTACCCGCATATCATTAATCCATTTGAGAAAAAAAATACCGTTGGAATTAATATCTCTGATCTGTATTTTTCCTATAACAGTAACAGTGACAACGGTAACTCCGACGTATTGAATGGCATTAACCTCACGATTGCCCCAGGTGAAAAGGTGGCGCTTGTTGGCGCTAGTGGTGGCGGAAAATCTACATTGGTACAAGTATTAATTGGTTTGTATCCAGCAAAGAGCGGCAACATCTTTTATGACGGTGTTTCGGTCACGCAAATCGGGATGGATGTTGTTCGAGAAAATGTTGCTACTGTTTTACAACACCCGGCTCTGTTCAATGATTCTATCAGGACTAATTTAACCTTGGGGCGCGAGGTTGATGAAAAACAATTATGGCATGCACTTGAGATTGCACAATTAAAAGAGACCGTAGAACAACTACCCAATAAGTTGGATACCATAGTTGGACGGCAAGGCATTAGATTGTCTGGCGGTCAAAGACAAAGACTTGCAATTGCACGTATGATTTTAAGCGACCCCAGAGTTGTTATACTTGACGAGGCGACTTCTGCATTGGATGCTGAGACAGAATACCACCTACATACTGCACTCGCCGACTTCCTCAGTAATAAAACAACGATAATTGTTGCGCATAGGTTAAGCGCAATAAAACAAGCGAATCATGTTTATGTCTTTGAAGCTGGTACGATTGGCGAACAAGGCACACATCGTGAATTACTATCACAGGACGGGCTTTATGCGAAACTCTATGGCGTCAGGCAATCACTTTAAGATATAGAAATAATAGTTAAATAACCTTATGCGAAAAACTTTTCTGATTCTGCTTTTATTGACAAGTTTATCGGCATGCCAAGACTCGAATAAAGAATTGGTCACCATTAACGGGCTGACAATGGGCACGAGTTACTCTATTAAAATAATGTCCAACGAAATCGATAAAGGTACTGTACATACAAATATCGAAAACATCCTGACTGACATCAATCAGATAATGTCGACCTATATCGAGGACTCGGAAATAACACTATTTAATCAATCCAGAACTACTGATTTGCAAACCTTCTCAAGCGATCTGTATCGAGTAATTAAACACAGTAATAAAATTAGCACTATCAGTGGTGGTGCTTTCGACATCACAGTTGGCCCTCTGGTAAATATCTGGGGCTTCGGTCCTGTTCCATATAAACGAGATATTCCCTCAGACTCAGCCATACAATCCATAAAACAACATACTGGCTTTGAAAAATTAAGCTTTGAAGAAGCATCACATCGAATTTCAAAATCAGACCCCCTTGTCACTATCGACTTATCAGGTATTGCAAAAGGCTTTGCCGTAGATAAGGTCGCGCAATATCTGGATGGATTGGATCTTACTGACTATTTAGTAGAAATAGGTGGAGAACTCATTGCTAAGGGTACGAATGCAAAGCAACAAGCATGGCAAATTGGTATTGAACAAGCCAACCCTCTGGAACGTTCGGTGCAAAGGATTGTGAGTCTTGAAAATATTGCCATGGCTACATCAGGGGATTATCGAAATTATTTTGAGAAAGACGGTATACGTTATTCACATACGATCGACCCGGTATCAGGTAAGCCTATTAGCCACACTCTCGTTGCTGTCACAGTACTTCACAGTTCTGCAATGCATGCAGATGCGCTAGCAACGGCCTTTATGGTGTCGGGGCCAGAAAAGTCACTGGCACTGGCTGATAAAATAAATGTAGCACTTTATATGATCATCAAAACCAGAACAGGTTTTGATGAACGCTATAATGAAAACTTCAGGGCTTATCTAACTAACTAAACGTTACGCTCTAGCTCAATAAATTTATAAATAATAAAAGATGAACGAAATACTTTTCCTGATCATACTTGGTCTTGGTATCTGGTTTTGGCAAGATGCATTACATGCGCGCGAACTAGCCGTGAAATGTTCACGGCGATATTGTCGTGATTTAAGTTATCAATTCCTGGATGAATCTGTGGCAATGACATCGATAAAGCCCGGGCGTAATTTTTCTGGTAATTTTGCATTTCACCGTTATTACCATTTTGAATTTAGTCCTGATGGTCAAAACCGTTTTAGCGGCACCGCCTATGTGATCGGACATCACTTAGAATCGATACAGCTTGACCATCCAGATGGTATAATTCTGGAATCCAGTTTAAACAAAAAAGATTAAATCAACGGAGAGTTAAACAATGCCTTCATTTGATGTTGTATCTGAAATTGACCAACATGAACTTACTAACGCGATTGATCAAGCAAACAGAGAAATAAGCAATCGCTTTGACTTTAAGGGAACCGATTCAAAGATTGAATTGGTAGAAAACAGTCTGACTATCATCTCTTCATCTGAATTTCAGGTTAAACAGATTCATGACATACTTGAGACAAAAATAGTGAAACGCAGTATTGATACTCGTTGTCTGGAGTACGGCGATATTGTAGAAAATAACAAGGAAGCTAGACAATCCGTTGTAATAAAAAAAGGCGTTGATACAGAACTTGCCAGAAAGATTGTAAAAATGATCAAGGGTAGCAAGCTAAAAGTCCAAGCGGCGATTCAGGGAGATCAGGTCAGGATCACTGGAAAAAAACGTGATGACTTACAAGAAACGATTGCAGCGATTAAAGACGCAAAATTTGAGCTCCCTTTGCAATATATAAATTTTCGGGACTAAACGTAAAACTAATGTCACACGTTTTCGACTTACACACTCATTCAACTGCGTCAGATGGCATTTTGTCACCCTCGTTGTTAGTCGAAAAAGCTCATTCAGTAGGGATCAATACATTGGCGTTAACTGATCACGATACAGTTTCAGGTTTAGCTGCCGCACAAAGTGCAGCAAAAAAATATAATATCACTCTCATTAATGGTATCGAGTTATCATGTCTATGGAATAATAAAACGATCCATGTCGTTGGTCTAAATTTTAACGCAGAGAGCAAAACTATAATTGATGCAACAACCCACCTGAATCAACTACGTGAAGAACGCGCCATCAAAATAGGTGAAAAACTCAAAAAGGTCGGAATTAATGATGCATATGAAAATGCCAAACGAATCGCAGCTGGAGGCACCGTAACTCGTCAACACTTTTCAACTTACCTAATTGAAAATGGTAATGCAAAAAACCAGACAGATGTCTTCAAACGTTATCTAGTCAATAACAAACCGGGGTATGCTGCTGTTGAATGGCCTAGCCTGGAAGATACTATTACTCAAATCAATAATGCTGGCGGGGTTTCCGTTATAGCACATCCACTACGTTATAAACTAACAGCAACAAAATTGCGTGAATTAATAAAAGATTTTAAAGAGCTCGGCGGCAGCGCTATTGAAGTTGTCACAGGGCATAACCAGTCAAATGAAATTGAAATGGCTACGGCTTATGCTAAACGTTACGATACAGCGGCGTCGGTCGGTTCCGATTTTCACAGTGGAAACACCGCCTGGAGTCAACTAGGGAAACTCACAGAGTTACCGCAGGGACTCACACCTGTATGGGAAGTGTGGTAAAGATAAAGTAACGCCCACAAGTTTATACACAAACCCTAATGAGGGCATATTATATATTCATGCCCCCTTATTCAATCAACTTAAAATAGCGTTGTTAACACAGCATTAAAAATTCCGAAGATTGAAGCGGGTTTTCACTAATGCTATTTATTTAGATCTTTTAGCAAACAATCAATTTCCGCGGATAGACTTTGATCATGTATTTTTGATATTTGTTTTGCCTTTTTATGTCGCACATCCGCTTGTTGCACTATTCTTCCCTTAGCTTTTCTAACCTCCTTATTGATCGGAGATAATTCATTTTTTACCTGTTCCGCCAACCATTCCTTAAGATCATTATTTAATGCGTGGTTTTGTGCGGATTGTTGCACACCCTGTTCAGTTTTTCCTATCGTTTTTACTTTAATGTACTCTGCCTCGGCTGCTTGATGCATATTCTTTATTTTTTCAATCTCATTTGCCTTCCATGAATAAAATTCCTGCATCTTCTTTTCTTCTTCAATAAACCGTTTATTTATCTCAGCTTGAAAATGCGCCACTGTTTCTTCATGTTTCTGCTGCTGTGTTTCTACTATCTTGCAAATAGACTGTCGTTCTTGCTCTATCTTCTCATACATTTTCTTTGCTTGTTGAACCAGTTTGTTGGAACTTTGTGTCTGTAAAGTTATTTTTTTTCGTTGCTCTTTAAATTTCTTGTCTGTCAGTTCAACTACTGTTTTTTTTAATTCAGAAGCAATATCTTGTATATGTGATATATCCTTAAACTTTCCCCGTATGCTTTCAAGCTCTTGACGAAGTTCTTTCAATTCTCCATATATAATATTATCGTGTTCATTGATATTTTCATTTGATGTCTCATTTTTCTTGAAGGGTAAGATATTTGCAGAGCTTAAATCACTTTTAATCATTTTCGTTTGATCTTTAGCTACATGTCTGAAGAGTGTTTTTAAGCCACTATTCAATTGATAAACATCATAACCATGCTGAGCAAGGATATAAGCAGCTATTGCGCAACGAGAGCCGGTATCGCAACAAGTAATGTATTGCTTTGTTCTATCCAGCTTTCCAAGCTGTAAGCGAAGTATATTTAAGGGTATATTGATGCTTCCTTCTACAGAATAATCCTGATACTCATCCGGGAACCGAACATCCAACCATATGGCCCCCTCTTTTTCTATAGCTTGCGCTGTTTCAAAATCTACTTTTTGTAGTATCGAAAATAAAATGAGTTCTACAAAATCATCTTTGCTTAAACGCATTAATCGACCATTCGTGAGCATGGTGACAGAAGCATTGCGCTTAGTATTTGCAATAATGGCCTCTTCCCCAAAGGCATCACCTTCTCTTATTTGAGCCAGATTAATATCCTGAGCAGTCGGCGTTGGTCTCCTGCTGATTTGACAGCGGCCAGATTGGATAATGTAATAATAATCACCGTTGTCGCCCTGATTAACAATAACATCACCTTCACTGACATTGATTGATTCTATTTTAGAGAATATCTTTTGGATATTTTCAACTGAAATATTATTGTAAAGAGGAGACTGCAAAATTCTTGTCATCCAATCTTCATCTCCATCACTACCTATATCATTAACCTCAAGCCCGGGGTTACAACTCGCTATGCCTACATCATTACCAATGAGTAATGAATCCAGCAATGTTTTGTCTATACAGAGAATTAAAGAATCATCTTCCGCTCTTGCAGTGTATTGTCGAGGCTGGAATTGGGCTAGTGGATAGCGCGCGCCATCTGTTCCCGAATAGATGTGAAAGTCTGTATTATCTGTTGAAATTAGTTTCAGCTCACCTTTAAGCAGATAAAAAGCATAATCGTCATTATCACCTTCACTAAAAACGATACGATCTTTAGGCACTGCTTTCACGTTTGACCCTGAAACAATTAATTCAATGTTGTCTTTCGACAGATTGTTTATCGGTATAAGTGTTTTAAGGATACTGGCTAACTCAATATTAGGCGGTGATACCATGTCTACTCATGTGTCCGTGGTTTTACTTTGTAAGGATTATGCTCTGATAATGATTCAATACATTTAAGCCATTAATGCATTCTCTTAACACCTCAAATAGCTGTTTCTGTGAACATGCTCACATGATTAATCGCTCACTTTTAAAAAATTATTTTCAGATATTTAACTTTTAAACCTTCAAATATTGTCGTGTTCGAACGACGCATTAAGCTGTTTTATAACAAAAAACTGACAAGTTAAAACCTGTATTTTCAAGCTATCTATTTGTTTTTATTATCTTTAGTTGATTGTGCCTTCTCTTGGCACAGCGATTGCGCTACATAAGATTATTACGATTACGAGGGTACACAAGTGTCAACAAACGAATTGCTAAAGATAGATGAAGAAGAAAAAGAATTACTTTGGGAAATATTCCATTATGAAAAGATGCTCGATGATAACGAGGAGATGCTACTGAATGATCTAAGTTACTACGAAGAAAGAATTCGTTCTATTGGTAGTACAAAAACACCTATAGAAATAGGTTTGCTCACTATATATATGAAGCACATGAAAAATATAAGAACACTGCTATTGAACCTCCAAAATAGCCGAAATGATAAACTAAAAAAGCAAATTCAAAATCTGTCTATTAAATCATCTGGCGCTTGATGATTCGAGAAAGTTAGCCTGATGCTTTAATGCTAATACATCCAACTGTTGCTCGGTTAGTGATGATATGCTTCCAAGACTAACGACCTCCCAGCCTTTATACCCAGAAGTCATCGCATGTTTTGCTGCTTGCGTATATTTTTTTTCATTTTCTTCAGACCAAATCAACAAGTCTGCATATTCAAAAAAAACAATTCTTCGTGACTCGGTCAGCACAGCTGCTTGACCTTTAAAGTTATAAAATGCAGAAAATTTTTCGGTTTCTTTATAGTACCGAAACAACATTTTGCTAAGTTGCTCAAATATAAGCGCGACTACCTCATCGTCTGCAGTCAAAACTACTTCGATGTATGAATCGAGTCTGGATACTTTTTCAAGCCCCGAAAGATAAGTTGTAATTATCGTTTTATTTGTTGGTGATAGGACCGTATGTTCTATAAATGCCTTGATCAGCTTTTTGTTGATTCCCATTTTCAAAAGCAGATCAACATTATATTCGTTCAGTTCGGCCAGCGTTTTACTCTTTAGAATATAGCTTACTTTAGTGTCCATCTCGTTCTGATTCTGAGTAGTTGTAAAACCACTATTCAAACCGACACCGGCAGAGACTTTACCAGAGGCCCGTGCATTGGCAACAGTATTCAAAAAAGATTGTACCTTGTAATTACTGGAATACATATCAAGACCTAGTTGAAACGACGCATTACGTTTATGTCTGGCAACTGTCGGATCATTTGGTTCTCTGAGTGAATACCGGTTTAATCTATCTCTGACAAAAGGATCTTCACCTTCCAGTGTCGCGCCCAGATTATTACCCAATTGCCCGGCCAGGTTTCTCGCAGTTCTTATAGGTGAAGTCAGAAAATCAACTGCAGAATCGTCAGAAAGAATTAATTGGCTACGTAGCTCATCTGAAAACTCTTCGTTCTGATTATTGTATTGTTCTATTGCTTGCGACAGAATCCTGATTTCATTAAGTCGTTTCTTCAGTACCGCCAAAGATTTTAATTCAAAATCTCCAATATCGGATTCAACTTGAAATTCATAGAATCCATTGTTGAACACTACAGAGTCTACTCGATGATAAGGTGAGGACAGTTCACCTGATAATAAGATCTTATTACTATTAATGACGGGTTCAGGTTCGTTCTCTTCTGCTACACTTAAGAAAGGAAAAAAAAGCAACAGTGTTAATACACCTGGTTTTAATAAATCAGACATATTCTTTAGAGTGTCCATGCTTTCGTCACGCATGACATAACAAGCCTATTCAATAAGCACATCAGATCTTGCCGTCCAGTCCCATTTGATAATACTTATGTACTATCTCTTCCTGATTTTCCAGTAACCAATCGATGTCCGGTTCATTATTCATAGCTTTATGAATTGCCATAGCAGTCGCCTTACGATGAATATCAAATAATATCTTATGATCAAGATCATCAGCTTTTGCAACTAGTGGGTTCAACCAGACAGAAACTATAATACCAAGGTCATTTGCCTTTTCTTTTGGAATGTCTCCATTTCTTACAGCATCAAGCACGCCATTTGCTGTCGCACCTTGTACCGTTCCCATTAGAATATTAGTATAACGTTCCTTATTGACCGTTACTTTACTCACCATTAACGTTGCCGGCTTAACCATAATATCGGTATTCATGATAGCCAACACCCGTGAATGACCTTTTACCTGATCGCCAATCAAGTTTGCGAAAGCATTACCGACGGGACCATCTAACTCACCAATCACAACCTCTGGCTCAGCCGCTGTTCCTGGTGGACCACCCGCAACTAACGCTTCACCGACACGCATGACAATGCGATCACTCATATAATTAAACTCCTTTAGCTCAAATAATTAATAGGGAAAGTTGTTCTAATGAATTACAGTCAATTGAAGATTAAACGAACGGACTATTTATTTTCAAGCTGATTAGAAATATCATCAAGCAGACTTGAATTAGCCTGGGCAGCCTTCTTTTTGGCATCCGCTGCCTTGAGTTTAATGCGTTTCATCATATCCGAATGCATTTGTACCTGAGTAACAGAAGCCGCCTCTTCTTCCTGCTTTTCTTCAAAATCTTGTAAATCACCTTCGACCTGAGCAAGAAAAGCCTCCTCTTGCTTTTTCTTTTTGCTTAGATCCGCTTCATTCACTTGTTTCGCAGATTCAGTTAATTTTTCTCTATGAGCCGCATCTTCAATCTCGCGTTCTGCCTCGACGGCCTTTTCCTGAGCTGCCTTGATTTCGACTTCCAGTTTTTCACGCTGCGCTCTGGAACTGGTCGATTCCATCTGTTTTTCTTTTAACCTACCCGCTTCAGCGAGGGCCTCTTGTTTGACTTGTGCCGCCTCAAGTTTGGCCTCCTGAATTTGTTTCATTGCTTCTTGTATCTTTCGTGCTTCTTCTTCCAGTTTTTGCCGCTCAGCTTTTAGCTTGGCCACTTCTTCAGCTCGCGTTTTATCGTGTGAGGTTTTATATTCCTGGATCATTTTTTCGGCTTCTTTTTTTGCCGCCAATTTTGCGGCCTCTGCAGCGGCTTTTCCTTTTTGTAATTCTTCAAATTCTTTTGAGTTACGTTCGTATTGTTCGGCCAGTTTTTTACGTTCTTCTTCTATATTAGCCTTAGCTTCTGCTTGCAATTGTTTTTCACGTTCCTCATCTTGCAGTCTTTTCTTCTCTGCTGCTGCTTCCAGAAGCTTCTTCGAAGCCTCAAGCTCTTCCAGTTTTTTTCTCGAAACTTCGGCTTCCTGTTTGATTCGCGTTGCTTCTTCTATTTGTTTTCTTGCAACTTCAGCTTGCTTCTCCAGCTTCTCTCGTTCCTTGCGTAAGTTTTCTTCTGCCTCTTCTTTTGCCTTTTGTATTTTTTCCATGTCCCTGGCATTTTTGTTATAGATCTCTTCCAGCTTTTTCTTTTCCTGCTGCATTTGCTTATCAGACTCAGCCTGAAGTTTTTTGAGCCTAACTTCTTCCTGCTCTGTTTTTTTCTTTGCTTCTGATTCTGCTAACCTCTTCTCTTGCTCCAGCTTTTCTTTTTCTTCCTCTAACTTTTTCTGATTCGCATCATGCTCTCTCTTCTTTTCAGCATCAGAATCATCTTTTGATGTCGCTGCCTTATCCATTTTTACCTGTGTCGTTTCCAACTCAGCATTCAACATCTCGATGCGAGCGTTCGCATCAACTTCATCTTTACTTTGTTGTTCAGGGGCAGCCGTAACTTGTTTCACCGGCTCCGACACTTTTGGAACAACTGTTTGTACACCGACGGCTTCGGGGTTATTCACCAATCCACCATCGAGATAAGAAACATCGAATCCTCTTTCGGCTAATAAAAATGCACCGGTTGAACTTCGTCCCCCGGTATCACAATAAAGAATATAAATCATCGAAGATTCAAGCTTGTCGGACTCCAGGCGCAAGGAGTTCAGTGGAATATTAAGACTACCGGCAATTGACGACTCTCCATGTTCATTAGGAAAACGAACATCTAACCATTTCGCGCTGCCTTCGTTTACCAATGCATCGGATTCATCAAATGTTAGGGATTGTAATGTAGGTTTTTTAACGAGTTCAACAAAGGTATCCTTACCTAGCTTCATCAAGGTACCATCCGTTATCATGGTAACAGTGGCATTGCGTGTTGATTCCGAGATTAAAGCCTCTTCGCCAAAACTATCGCCGGTTTTTAGCTCCGCGAGTTTAACATCGTTGCTCTTGGGCGAAGGTTTTCTGGAAACAGCGCAGCGACCTTCAGAAACAATGTAATAATGGTCGCCCGGATCGCCTTGCTTGATAACGATGTCTCCGGCACTGAACTCAACCTCTTCCAACAAGGAAAATAACTGGTGGATATTCGCCATAGGTATTTTTGAGAACAACTCTGATTGCAACATCTGAGTCATCCAGTCGGTGTCATCATCAACACCATCGACTTCATCGACTTCCATGTCTGTACTGGATCTAAGTGTAGGTTCAGTCGGCGTCTGTTGTGCCAACAACATAAGCTGATCGAGGTTATTACGCTCGACCAATAGAATCTTGACCGGTGTCTTGGCCTTTGCGGAAAATTGCCGTGGTTGCAATTGCGCTAGCGCATATTTTGCTCGGTCACTACCACTTTGAATCACACTATCTAACTGTTTATTTGCATGGAGCTCAATCTCACCGTCTAGGAGGTAATAGGAATAATCATCTTTATCCCCTTGCTTGAAGATAAAGCGTGATTTTTTGACCTCCATGATCTTGGCTTTTACCAACAATCTTCCCTGAAGAGTCTGGGGTAACTCGTTGATTGGTATTAATTCTCTTATTTGCTTATGCAGTTGTTCGTTGGCTTCTGACATTGTTTTATCTTAAATAATAATGAAATAACTTGATCTATTAATTAGTATAGTTTGGTTCCATCCCAGACTGTCGGGCACACCGAAATAATGTAAAAATTATAGCTTTTCTGCAACATATTGAGTTTCACATCTTGCACATGAATTGTAAGCTGTGTTGCCTATTAATAACAGGGCATTTTAGGCCAATTAATTAACGTTGCTGATATTTATTGATGATTTTAAATGAGCTTATAACGATTGAAAATGCTACGAATCTGGACTATCGGATTCTAAGCTGCCTGAGCGTACTTTTAACGTTAAGCGTTTTGCTTGTCGTGATGGGAATCAAACGATTTTTTCGTGGGAAATTAATCAGTGCAGGCATTCAAAGTCTATCCGGTGTATCTCTGTTCCTGACCGGAATGCTATTTCTATCGATTGCTACAAACCTGTACAGCTATGACCGCCTGACGTATGAGCAAGATATTGCCAAGCTAACGTTCAGTCAACTTGATAGACAGCATTTTCGAGCAGAAGTCTCCTATATGAATCAAAATAAAGTTAATGAGTTTTTAATCCGCGGTGATGAATGGCAAATGGATGCCCGTGTTATTAAATGGCATGGCTGGGCACAATTACTAGGACTTAATTCCCTGTATAAACTAGAACGAATCAGTGGACGATATTCTGATATCAATGACGAGCGAGAAAAACCCCGGTCGATTTATTCGTTTGAGCAAAAAGATAATATCGACTATTGGAAACTAATAAATAATTACAAGAAATGGCTGCCTTGGATCGATGCACATTATGGTAGCGCGGCCTATTTACCAATGACAGATAAAACGACATACGTCGTCTCTCTGACTCAATCCGGTTTAATTGCGAGAACAGCGCAAAAGTAACAACTCAAACTGACAATTCACTTTTTAAAAATATTTTTACTCTTAAGTTGCAAAAATGATCAATCTTAGCCAGTATTGCGTCGCAACAATCATGTTTGAAAAACCGTAAGTCCTGTAGCTAACTCAGCTTAGTTACCGTTACTAAACAAGATACAAGGTATGAACAATACAGAGCTAAAAAGAACACCGTTGTACTCATTGCATATAGAACAGAACGCACAAATGGTGCCTTTTGCAGGCTATGAGATGCCAGTGCAATATTCAAAAGGCGTTAAGCAAGAACATTTATTTACACGCGAACATGCCGGGCTATTTGATATATCACACATGGGGCAGCTTAAGCTGTCTGGTGAAAGCGCTGCCCAGTTTCTGGAATCTCTGGTTCCCAGTTGTATTCAAGATCTACCACAACAAACTCAACGTTATAGCGTATTCACTAACGAACAAGGCGGCATTATTGATGACCTGATGATCACCAATGCAGGGGACCATTTTTTTGTCGTCATCAATGCTGCCTGTAGAGATAACGACATCAAGTATATGCGAGATCAATTACCTGATAGCTGCATCCTTGAAGAATTGAAAGACTTTGCCTTATTAGCACTACAAGGACCTGAGGCCAGTGCTGTCATGCAACGTTTCTGTCCAGAAGCAACAGACCTAATGTTTATGACCGGCGCAAAATTCACATTGAATAACGTTCCCTGCTTTATCAATCGATGCGGCTATACTGGTGAGGATGGCTTTGAGATCTCGATCCCTGCTAAACAGGCAGAAATCCTCGCGCGAAATTTCCTGGCAGAAAAAGAAGTCGCATTCATTGGTTTGGGCGCGCGCGACTCTTTACGACTAGAGGCTGGCTATTGCTTATACGGCCATGACCTCGATGAAAATACGTCTCCTGTAGAAGCCAATTTAAACTGGGTTATTTCAAAATCGCGTTTAAAAGATGAGTCACAAGCTTATCCCGGCATTGAAACAATTCGACGACAAGCCCAACAAGGTATAGAACGATCACGTGTCGGGCTTTTATCTGATGGGAAAGCGCCTATTAGAGAAGGGGTATCTATACTTAATGAACAAGAGGAGATCGTGGGTACCGTTACCAGCGGTGGCTTCAGCCCTAGTATCGGAAAACCCATAGCAATAGGCTATATCAATAAAAAATACACGTCTGTCGATACACAGCTTATCGTTAAAGTACGCGATCGAATTCAACACGTTAAAGTTGTCGCACTACCTTTCCTCGAACACCGGTATTACAAAAGGAGAACATAAGAGATGTCTGAATTAAAATACAGTGAAGACCATGAGTGGTTACGTATCGATAACGAAACAACAGTTACCATTGGCATTACAGATTTTGCCCAGAAACAATTAGGTGATGTGGTTTATGTAGAGCTACCTGAAATAGGCCAACAAGTGACAAAAGATGAAGATGCCGCTGTGGTCGAATCAGTTAAAGCGGCAAGCGATGTAAAAGCACCGGTTAGCGGTACGATTTTAGAGATCAATTCACTGTTAAGCGATGAACCGGAAAAGGTAAACACTGATCCAACAGGAGAAGGCTGGTTCCTGAAATTAAAACTGGATAATCCGGCAGAGATTGACCAGCTTATGGATGAGGCAGCATATCTATCATTCATTGAATGAATAATCACACTGAATATAAAAACAGAACTTAAACTAAATATAGTTAATAAACCCTGAAATTAATTAAGGTGTTTTAAACAAAACAGAAACTATTAAATCACATTCTTTTAACCCTTGCGCTGGAGATGTCAGGCATGGCAAAAAAACAACAACCTTTAGAAGAGCTAGAGATGCGTGGTGATTTTATTCGCCGCCATATTGGTTCCACACGTAATCAAATCGAAGATATACTTGAATATCTTGACCTTGATTCTATCGAACAAATTATAGAGCGCGTTGTTCCGGAAAATATTATTTCTACGGAACCGCTGGCATTGCCGGAAGCAAAAAGCGAACGCGCTGTAATAACCTACCTGCGTAAATTGCGTGAACGAAACCATGTTTATACCTCTATGATCGGTATGGGCTATCACGGCACCATTATGCCGCCCGTGATTAAACGTAATGTATTGGAAAACCCGAGTTGGTATACCGCCTATTCCCCCTATCAAGCAGAGATCAGTCAAGGTCGCTTGGAAGCCTTGCTTAATTTTCAACAAATGATCATCGATCTTACTGGCATGGAGATCGCTAATGCGTCGTTATTGGATGAGGCTACTGCCGCCGCCGAAGCAATGACAATGTCTAAACGCGTCGCCAAATCAAAATCGAATACATTTTTTGTTGACCATGATTGTCACCCCCAGACCATAGCCGTTGTACAAACGCGAGCGCATTCATTAGGTTTTGAAATTATACTGGGTGACCCCTGGCAGGATTTACAAGATAAAGATGTTTTTGGTGTGTTGATACAGTACCCGGGTTCCAGCGGGAGTGTTAAAGATATTCGTCCGCTAGTGAAATATACGCATGAACAATCAGCATTGATCACTGTTGCCACGGATATTCTAAGCCTGGTGTTATTAACCTCGCCGGGCGAGATGGACGCTGATATTGTAATAGGCAACTCGCAACGCTTCGGTGTGCCGATGGGCTATGGTGGCCCTCATGCCGCTTACTTCGCAACACGAACTGCATTCGCACGTTCTGTACCCGGTCGTATCATTGGCGTATCACAAGATAATCATGGAAAGCATGCACTACGTATGGCTTTACAAACACGCGAACAACATATACGTCGTGATAAGGCCACCAGTAACATTTGCACCTCGCAGGTATTGCTCGCCATCATCGCCAGTTTTTATGCTATCTATCATGGCGCAAAAGGCCTGCGTTTAATTGCTGGACGCATACATAGGATGATGCAAATCCTGTCTGCTGCATTAACGCAACTGGGTTATGAAACACTAACGGAGTCCTATTTTGATACTATCATGATTAAAACTCCCGGTAGAGCAAGGCGTTTTGCAGCAACGGCACGTGAGTCTCAAATTAATTTACGTGTGTTTGATAAAAACACACTCGGTATAACATTTGACGAAACAACTTCACGACAAGAATTAAAAAGTCTATTACGTGTTTTTGATTCTAATGCTGATGACAAGCTAGACCTTGATGAACTGGATAATGCGATTGTCGAATGTATCCCGCAAGCATTGCAACGCAGTAGTGATTTTCTGACGCACCCGGTATTCAATGACTACCATTCGGAAACTGAAATGATGCGTTACATGCGGCGATTAGCTAGAAAAGATATCGCGCTGGATCGAGCGATGATTCCATTAGGCTCATGCACTATGAAACTGAATGCCTCTGTTGAAATGCAAGCCCTGTCCTATCGTGAATTCAGTGCCATGCATCCTTTTGTACCGCTTGATCAAGCACAGGGCTATTTGCAATTATTTGAAGAACTGGAAAACATGCTCTGTGATTTAACCGGATTTGATGCCTTTTCCCTGCAACCTAATGCCGGTTCGCAAGGCGAATACGCGGGACTATTGGTCATTCGTAAATATCACGAAGTAAATGGTGATACGCAACGTAATGTTTGTTTAATCCCGGCATCCGCTCACGGCACTAATCCGGCTAGTGCCAGAATGGCAGGAATGCAAATTATCGTGATTGCTTGTGATGAGAACGGGAATGTCGATGTTGATGATTTAAAGAACAAAGCAGAGCAACACTCAGAAAATCTGGCAGCATTGATGATCACCTACCCATCAACGCATGGTGTTTTTGAAGAAGCATTTCGCGATATCTGTGAAATTATTCACCAACACGGAGGGCAGGTTTATCTTGATGGCGCAAACTTCAATGCATTAGTAGGTATCAGTCGTCCGGGAAAAATTGGCGCTGATGTCACCCACCTGAATTTACATAAAACATTCAGTATTCCGCATGGTGGCGGTGGCCCGGGCGTGGGACCAATAGGTGTAAAAGGACATCTAGCACCTTATCTACCAGACCATCCTGTAGTCGGCGGCGTTAATCCTGATGCCGGGCCGGAAGGTACTATTGGCACCATCTCCGCAGCCCCCTGGGGTTCAGCTAGTATCCTGACGATTTCATGGGCCTATATCGCTATGATGCGTGACAACGGCTTAAGACGTGCAACCTTGATAGCGATTTTGAATGCTAACTATATTGCCAAACGCCTGGCACCTCATTTCCCGATCTTGTATACCGGAAAGAATGACATGGTTGCCCACGAATGCATTATTGACTTACGCCCCATCAAGGCAACGACAGGTATAACAGTAGATGATGTGGCAAAACGTTTAATTGACTATGGGTTTCATGCGCCGACAATGTCTTTTCCAGTGGCCGACACATTAATGATTGAACCGACAGAGAGTGAAAACAAACGCGAAATAGATCGATTTTGCGAGGCGATGATTTTGATCCGAAAAGAGATCGACGCAGTAGAAAAAAATACAGCCGATGCTAAAGACAATGTATTACGAAATGCACCGCATACGCATCAGGAATTAATTAAAGAAGATTGGGGGCATCCCTATACAAAGGAGCAGGCCTTTTTCCCCATGCCTGTACTACATGAGGATAAATACTGGCCACCTGTGGGGCGGATCGATAACCTGCATGGCGACAAACATTTATTTTGTAGTTGTGTCCCCATCAGTGAGTATGAAGAAGTAAATTAAGAACTCTAATGCTTACTACTTACCGTAGCTAATGCGGTTGCTCCGTATTTGCGTCTTGGACTTCAGATTGATAGCGTCACCAAGCATTAGATTATATTCATTGAAACTAGCAATATCAGCCATAAGCAGCCTGTTTCTTGAGAGCAGACTTTAACGCGCCGCAAGCAAAGACGCGCGTAAGCGCGTTCAGCCCGCAGAGTAATTGAAATAGTGAATTAATACTCATAGTAAGAACTTCTCAACCAACAGAGCAATAACACCAGCAAGCGCTAAAAAACTCAAAACTTTCCATGCACCTACAGCACTTTCTAATGATGCTACGCGATCTTGTAAAGTCGCAGGTTTAGCCACAGATTTATTGTTGCTAGATGATTTTTTGCTGACTCCGTCTACAGGAATAACAGATTCAGCCTGAGGGCCTTTGTCCGAGTCTTTGTCGACGAACTTAACAGCTAAACCTTGACGGATAGGGCCATCGCCTTGCCATTCACTTTTGTGGAAGAAGAAATCTTCGTTGTTTTTGTCGTCGACAATAAAGCCGAAACCTTTGCGGAAGTCGTAACGTTTAATAATGCCTTTGGCCATGTTTGTATCCTAATGTGTGTGTATTGAGGCAATGTTGATGACCGTGAATTCTAGTTTGTTCTCTATGTGATTGCCAATGATGATGCTAATGCATATTTTTCCAATTTAAGTATCCGCACCTTTTCGGCTGAAAACAGTACACCTATTTTTAATTTATCAATTAAAAATGCTCATGTGCATGTACAGTTAACGAGGGATTAAGGGACGCTTTAATCCTGCCTCAGTTTGACGCACAGGCATCTTTCACGGGAAAGTGTAACCAAACAACGATTCTTCTGCGGAATATTTTTTACGGGTGCGTTGACGAATATCATGCTCTGCTCTTCGATTCATGGTTCCCGACTCCTAAATAGGTAAATAACAGTATAAACTGTCTACCTAAGTCGAGATTTTTATATTTGAACGGTATCAGTAAACCCTAGTAATGAGTAATACTAAATACGACTACTCTTTATTCAGCATCACTATCACACACACACCTTCACCTTTCTCTAGATTGTTTGCTGTGATGGTGCCGTCATGAAACTCTGCTATCAAACGCGCCACAAAAAGCCCTAGACCAAGGTGGGGGGCTGCATCAGAACGTTCGGCACGGATGGAGACCATTGAGTTAAACAGGTCATTAAACATGTCTTCGGGTAAGACTGGGCCAATATTAATAATTTGAATTTCGATTGAGTTCGTCTTGTCTAGTAAATTAATTGTGATTGCTTTATCTGGATGGGAAAACTCAATGGCATTACCCACGAGTTTATCCAGCATCTGGAAAAAAAGATCTCGATTAATAACGTAATCCAGAATCACTCCGGGTGTATTCAGCTCGAATAACTGTTTTGGATATGCACTCTGATAGCCGGAGACACATTGCGTTAAAAATTCATTCAGATCGGTTGTTTGTTTATCCGACTCTTGTAGTGCTTGTTCTAATCGTGACGCTTCACTCAAGCGTGTTAATAATGTTTGCAGGCGTTGTAGCCCCGTATCAGCAGCCTGTAGTGCAACTTTTCTGCCCTCTTCGTCTTGCTCAAGCTGTAACCTGTCCAGGGATGATTTAACAATCGCCATCGGTGTACGCAGTTCATGTGACAAGCGACTTGCCATACCCTCAAGGTAGCTATGATACTGATGCAAGCGCTCAAGCATATTACTGAAACTTCTTGATAATTCGCCAACTTCATCACTGGCATTACTCACAGAAATTTCTCCAATCACTTTTCCATGTTCATCAATTGCTTCAGTGGTCTCACGATTAAGCTTAATCAGGCGCGACGATAAACGACTGGCGAATAATAAAAGTAGAAAAACAATGACAAAAAATATCATGAGGGTCTTGTTAAATAGACCGGCTAATACCTGACGTTGTATTATTTGTATGTTATTCGTCGTCTCTTCGACAACAACGGCACCAACAACCTTATTGTCGAACCAGACAGGTGTTGCGGCAGAGACTATCACTGCTTTGCCATCGGGAGATGAACGCCAACGCGTTTGTGTATTACCCGACAAGGCTTCCTTTACTTCGTCACCTTGTAAACGAGACGCACCAGCTAAATCATCCGTAAATTGATCGTAGGCTGGCGGTAACAGGAGCGTGTAAACAATATTAAATGCATTGTCTGGAAAGACACGTTTCAAGCTACCATCACTCGCTAATACTTGAGCAGACTTGTCTAATACCCATATCCGCCTTCCGTCACTGCGCCCTTGAGCATAGATAATATTTTCAATAGGTTTTGATGAGCTTATAATTTTTCCGGGTTCAGCATAATCATCATTGCCGAAGGTGCTTATCGTATTACTTAATAGGTGCCCATTTACATCATCAACATCATTCAGGACAAACCCAAGATTACCTCCTAATAAGTACGCTGGAATTTTAATCTCAATGTTATAGCCCTCATCTGACGCTTGCCAAACAGCGGAGGTATTAGTCAGATTCTTTTGTGTCCGAATTTCTACACCGTATTCATCGTAGCCTTCTTCGTACCGGAAAGGTCTGATTAGACCTGGACCACTTGGTGCCAGATAATCCTTCTGCATGCGTTGATATTTATCACGATAGACAACCGTAATATGGTCACCATTAATATGTCCCTCATTATTCAACGTTGAATAAACCAGGGCATCATCTTTGACCTGCATTAGGACATAGAAGTAATCGTCATCTTTGCTAATGATCAATTTAAAATTATCCGCATCAGTCACCGATTCAGGATAATAGGTTTCCGACCAGTCAATATAGGACAGCCAATCATCCGTATAACCGTCCAATTGAACTGGGTTTTTTAATTGATGTACATATAAACTGTTTGTGGTTTCATTAAAACTTGATTCAAATAATTTGGGTTTATCATTCAAAGCGCCTGCAACAGCATAGGTCGAATCAACCAGAGAGGCTTCTAATGTTTCTCTTAGATAGGTCTCCATCTGCCGTAGATAATCAAACCCGATATAGGGAATAATCAATACCGCAATAGACAACAGCATTAATTTGCTACGTAAGGAAAACCTGATGCTAGTTTGTGACATTCGCTTTAATTAAATACAAAATAAGTTGAGACTAAAAATAGTGATTTTTCTATGAGAGCGAGGATCTCGGTACCCCCGCACGGACGACTGCATGGATGCAGGAGGTAGAGCAACGCCGGAAGCAGTTGCCGAGCTGACGCTGCTACCATGTATAATTAATAAGGAACGGCACGTTGTATCGCAGAAGAAGTGCATTTTTAGTTCAACTTTTCCATCGATAGCCAACCCCGTACACAGTCTCTATAAAATCAAAGTCATCATCAAGCTCCTTGAATTTTTTCCGAATACGTTTGATATGGGAGGTAATAGTGCCGTCATCAACAAAGATGTTTGAATCTTGCATTAACTGCTCTCTGTTTTTTACATGCCCTACTCTTTTTGCCAGTGAATGCACCATCCAGAACTCAGTCAGGCTTAAATCAACAGCAAGACCTTTCCATTCTATCTGAAAGCGCTGCGCATCAATCAATAAGGAACCATGCTTAATCTGTTCAACTTCAATTGAAGTTTGTAAGGCTTGTATACGGCGGAACAAGGCCGCTATACGCGCAAGAATATGCGGCATGCTGGTGTCTTTACTCAGATAATCATCTGCACCGAGACGTAGACCTGAAATCGTATCTAAATCCGTATCACGCGCGGTCAGAAAAATTATAGGAATGGTATTTGATAATGAACGAATCTCCCGACATAGATCAAACCCGGCTTCTACATCATCGCCAAGACCGACATCAAGAATAGCCAAGTCTGGCAATCGTTTGTTAACACTGTCTATAGCGTCCTGCTTATTATTACAGGTATGTACTTCATAGCCCTGTTGACGAATAGCAATTGCATAGTTTTCGCAAAGTATGGGTTCATCTTCAACCAGAATAATTTGCCGAGGCATTAGCTACTCCCTGATTTTGTTGTTTTGCACACTTTAGAGTGCTTGTGTGGAAATTTAAAGGCGTTAGCTGTCATTGCCATTTTTTTGCCATATTTCATCATCACATTTTCAGCATCCGACCTCTGTCCTGCCATGTGCAAGTTCTTTAATGATATCCAGTTTAATCCGATTAAGGGCCGTTTTGAAACAGGAGGCATTCAACATGAAATTATGTACAACATTAACATTTGTATTTTTATTAAGCACTCAATTCACTGTCAACGCAAAGGAGGTACAACAAGCTCCCGATCCGACAAAAGGAAATGTCGGATTTGGACTTGGCGCGCTGATTGGTGGTCTTCTTGCTGGCCCACCGGGCGCAGTTATTGGTGCTGCCAGTGGCACCTGGTTTGGTGTGCGGGAAAGTGATGCAGATACTACGATCGCTACACTGGAAAAAAAATTAAATGCACAAAGCATTGAGCTGGCCTATCAACAAAATGAATTGTCACATACTAGGGCACGTTTTAAAGAAGAGTTCCAACAGGTTGTTAATAACCGTGAGAGCCAGTCTCTGGAAAAATTAAGTCAGGGCATCTCTTATGTCATCTATTATAAAACTAACGATGCGAATATACGCACAGATGTTCTCCCGCAGATCATACAACTGGCTGAATTAATAAAACCCTACCCTAAGATAAAAATCCAGATTGCAGGTTACGCCGATCATCGTGGTTCTCTCGATTTTAATCTGCTTCTCAGTAAAAAACGGATCGATAAAGTGCGCACTGCCTTTATTGATGCAGGAATTTCAAAACAACGATTTCAATTACAGGCATATGGCGAGCGTGCCGCAACGGCGAAGCCAGACGATAAGGAAGCCTATTTTTTCGACCGCAGGGTGACCATTAATTTAACTCTGGACACGGAGGCTTGAGACTATCATGTCTATTTCTCATCTTATCTCTAATAAATTACGCGCGGGGTCACGATTCTTCTTTGCCTCAATAGGTTTAGGCCTGTGTTTTAACCTGATAATGATTTCTTTGATTTTATTCAACAGTATCGATGCTGAGGCTAACCCTATTCAGCAAGACGACATTATTGTTACAGATGTCGTCAAGAACTTTGATGAACTAGGACATGGAACCCTTCTTTTCAAACAAGCTAAGCAGTATAAGAAGGCAGCACAACTCAATATTGATGTGGTAATGAACATCACTGGCATGATTAATCGTGTCAGTGTCACACAAAGTTTTAACAACACAACAGACGATTGGCAGGAAGGAGTTTATGTGTTCCCACTGCCTGAAAACGCAGCAGTAGATCATATGCGCCTCAGGATTGGTGAACGTATTATTGAAGGTCAAATAAAAGAAAAAGAAGCTGCGAAAAAGACCTATCAACAGGCGAAAAAGCTGGGCAAGCGAGCAGCATTAACAGAACAGGAGCGACCCAATATCTTTACCACCTCGGTCGCTAATATTCCGCCACATGAGACCATCAAAATTGAAATCGAATACCAGCAAATTGTTAAATATGACAATGGAGCTTTCTCGTTACGCTTTCCCATGGTTGTCGGCCCACGTTATATACCAGGAAAGCAACGTATTAAAGGTTTTTCCGGAACCGGTTGGGCATTAAATACAGACGAAATTGCCGATGCGGCACGAATCACACCGCCAGTGTTACCGCCGGGTAGTCAACGTAAAAACGAAGTGTCTCTTAAAGTCAATCTTGATGCTGGACTGACACTGGAGAGAATTCATAGTCCATATCATGGCATTGAGGTTGATAAACAGGCTGGTCATTATGAAATTCAGCTTAAACAGAAAACAATACTTGCTAACCGGGATTTCGAATTAATTTGGCAAGCCTATGCGAGTGATACGCCAAAGGCAGCATTATTTACCGAAGAGATGAACGGCGATACCTATGCCTTAATAATGATGGTGCCGCCTACTGTAGAGAAAACAGAAACCTTATCCAAAGAAATAATATATGTTATTGACACCTCTGGCTCTATGGGCGGTCAATCAATCATACAAGCTCGCACTGCGCTTGAACTTGCATTAACACGACTTAAACCGGGCGACCGTTTTAATGTTATTCAATTTAATTCTTTCACATCAAAACTATTCAATCATGCTGAATTAGTGAATTCAACAACGCTAGAGCAAGCATTAAATTATGTTCGTTCCTTAGAGGCAGGAGGTGGTACCGAAATGACAAATGCCTTGCATACAGCTCTCGCTAATCAGTCGAATGATAATAGCTTACGTCAAATAATATTCATGACCGATGGCAGTATTGGCAATGAACAGGCCTTATTCGAAATCATACAAAATAAATTGGGACATAGTCGTTTATTCACTGTTGGTATTGGGTCAGCGCCCAACTCATATTTTATGAGACGTGCTGCTAATTTTGGTCGCGGGACACATACACATATTGGCAAACTTGATGAGGTTCAAACGCGCATGCTAAGTCTGTTTGAAAAGATCGAAAATCCGGTTTTAAAAGATATCGCCATCGACTGGAGCCATGTAAATAAACAGACAAATAACATTGAATCCTGGCCGCAAAAAACAAGTGACCTTTATCGCGGCGAACCACTATTAATTACTGCAAAAGCGGATCAACTACCAAATGAAATCAATATCAGTGGGGAAGTAGCAAAAAATGATTGGGCAACCCGATTAGAGTTACAGGGTGGTAAAAACCGCCAGGGTATTTCAAAACTATGGGCGCGTAACAAGATCGCGACTTTAATGGAACAAAAACGTGATACCGAGTTTGAATCGATAAAACAACTGATCATTGATACCGCATTAGAACATCATCTGGTCAGTAAGTTTACCAGTCTCGTAGCAGTCGACGTAACTCCAGTACGTCCACAGGATAAAAATCTGGAATCCCATGCGATACCTACACATCTACCTGCTGGTTGGAATCACAGCAAAGTATTTGGACAACCCTTTCCGTCAACAGCCACCGATGCACGATTCAATTTCGTCATCGGCCTAATACTTCTCTTCCTTAGCACAATATTCTTTTTATGCCGGCTTGGGTACACGACTACAGGGACGGAAGAGATAGAGTCGTGCCTGAAACAACGACCGAAGTACTTTGGCTTCGCCCATAGCGTCTACTGTTGCGTCAGAAACATAAACTCTGACTCGTCGTCATGATTCCTACGTTTAAAAGAATATTAATTATATTCCTCCCCCTCTGCGGCTTATGGTTCATAGGACAAGGTGCCTATATCCATGCCAAGGCTGTGGTCGCACAACTCCTCCTGGAGTCGGCATGGACAGAAACCCTCAATGGCAATGAGGAGGTGAAACCTTGGCCATGGGCAGATACCTGGCCTGTCGCTCGTCTACGCGCACCCGCTCTTGGTATCAGCCGTATCGTCCTGGCCGGAGCCAGTGGTTCTTCATTGGCTTTCGGCCCAGGGCATCTTTTTGGCAGTACGCCACCAGGTAGAAACGGCAATATTATTATCTCTGGTCACCGGGACACGCATTTTTCTTTTCTAGAGAACATAAAGCAAGGCGACCATCTGGAACTTCAATCAAATAAAAAAACGAGTGCCTATCAAGTCACCGACATACAGGTTCTCGATAAGACAAAAGTAGAAACTATCCCTGTTGATTCAGAAAACAAATTAATTTTAATCACTTGTTATCCCTTTGACACCATTCAAGCAGGCGGACCATTACGTTACATGATTACCGCTAAATTCAAACATTCATTTATTCTTAGTTGAGGCAACATTATGCATGCATTATTAAAATCTACCTGTGAAACCCCCGTATCTAAAGAACGTTCATTAAGATTAACTGAGCAGGTTAATCCAGTCTTGAACAATGAAGTGCGACGACGTTTGCGCTATATGCACATGCAGAGTTTTGATCAGGAACAAGGTGGGCTGTTATCGCCGGTTAAGTTTATAGACCGCGACAGCACAGAGTATTCTTTAGCAGTAGCTAATGATCAGGACAAGAATGAAGAACGTATGGCAAGAATCACTCTAGATAATGCATCGGCACTACTGGATCCCGTATGGGGAGGCGTTTATCAATACTCAACTCAGGGAAAATGGGATGTCCCCCACTACCGTAAAACCATGGCAGCTCAAGCAGGTCACCTTCGTTTATATTCTTTGGCTTATGCTCAAATGAAATTAAATCGATACAAGGAAGTATGTGATTCGATTCAAGCATACATAAAGGACTTTATGACTTCAGATTTTGGTGCATTTTATACGGGACAATCCGATTGTATTGCTGGTATTAACCCAATGTTATTCTTTTCTCTCAGCAATACAAATCGAAAAAAAATAGGTATCCCAGAAATCGATAAACGTATACACACAAGAGAAAATGGCTGGATCATTGAAGCCTTGGCAACACATTATGAATACTGTGGTAATCAAAAGAGTTTAATTATGGCTATTAATGCTGCTCGTTGGATAAACCATCATTGCCGATACCAAGACAATGGTTATTTAACTGACACAATGATTCAAAAACCACGGTACCTCTCTGACTCACTCTCTATGGCCAGAGCGATGTTTCAACTATACCGGGCAACACTAGATAAAAAGTACCTAAAACAAGCATGCGATTCAACACATTTTATCAATCGCAATTTCAAAAATGAAATCTGCGGCTATAACAGCAAATTACATTCTAAAAATGAATCAACTCCACCCCGTCAAATTGACGAAAACATCTCGCTAACTCGATTTTCTAATCTACTGAGTTACTATAGTGATGATCGAGAATTCACAAAGATGGCAAAACATGGGTTACGTTATCTATGCATACCGGAGGTGGCAACAGCGCGTATGGAAGAAGCAGGGATATTACTTATAGATCGTGAAATGTCTTCGGCACCATTGATTATTACAATTAGTGGAAAAAGATATGACCCTGTTTTTAAAGAGTTTGTAAATATCGCTCAGAGAAATACAGGCTGGTATAAGTTAATTAAGGTAAGCTCAGGAGCATCTGCTTCTGCCGCAATTGAGATTGATGGAATAAAATCAAAAGCGGTAACATCTCCTGAGAAACTCCAGCAATTACTCCAGGTTCACTAGTCATTTTTAAAGTAAACCACTTGACAGCTTTATTAAATAGGCAGAAACTCGCGCGCCTATGAATACCCAAACACACACAATAATAATTTCAGTCTGGCTGCGTTGTATGCTGGAGCAGGTCTGCTATTGTCTGTGTGCTGGAGAATCATAAGATTTAGTTTAAAACATTGATTCATATAAAAAGGCCACAGGTTACAACCTGAGGCCTTTTTTTTTGCATAACAGGAGTAAAACATGCAAGTTATTACAGCCTATATTTCAGTAATCCTCATTTGGGCTACAACGCCACTCGCTATCCAATGGAGTAGTGAGTCTGTGGGTTTTTTATTTGGCATCACAAGCAGAATATTTTTGGGCGCTATTTTAGCCTTAATCATTATCACGCTACTTGGTAAACGCTTAGCCTTTCATCGTAAAGCGTTACAAACCTATGCTGCCGCAGGACTGGGAATATTCACTGCTATGCTGACAGTATATTGGAGCGCCCAATATATTCCATCAGGATGGATTTCTATCATCTACGGTGTAACACCCATCATTACCGGTTTATTTGCCATGAAATTACTCGGTGAACGTGGCTTAACATTATTTCGCTTTTTTGCAATTGTACTGAGTATCATTGGCTTATACATTATGTTTGCTACCGGATTACAGTTTGGGCCAAACACTACCTACGGCATTATTGGCGTCATCGCATCATCGGTGTTTTACTCTTTCAGCATGGTCATGGTAAAAAAAATCGATGCTGATATTGATACCTATTCAACAGTGACGGGGAGTTTGCTTGTTTCTGCTGTCTTATATATTGGTGTTTGGTCTGGCTTTGGCTCTGATATCCCCACTAACATACCCTTTCGAGCAGGCGCAGCTATCTTATATCTTGCGACAGTTGGCTCATTACTGGGGTTTTTCTTATTTTATTACGTACTAAAAAGAGTTGAGGCAACACGAACATCATTAATTACACTGATTACACCTATATGCGCACTCATGCTTGGTCATTTTGCCAATAATGAGGCCATTACAAATGAGGTCATCATTGGCTGTGCCACAATCTTGTTAGGCTTGCTTTTATTTGAATTTGAAGGTGCAATACGTCGTATAAATATAACCGATTAATCATAAACTCTGGAGATTTACTATGGGTGTCACTTTAACTGCATTAATAACGAATATCGTTATTGCAGCAGCCATTTTATTTGGTGGTATTTGGTTGGCAAAACAAATTAAAAAATATGTTGTGTTAATGATGGAACGGCGCAATGTTGATGCATTGCTCGCTTCTTTTTCCAGCAATATAGTCTATGTCGCTCTAGTCGCTTTCGTTGTTATCGCAGCACTAAGTCAACTTGGAATCCAAACAACATCATTTGTTGCGATTATCGGTGCCGCAGGTCTAGCGATTGGCCTGGCACTACAGGGCTCGTTAGCTAACTTCGCGTCAGGTGTAATGATTATTGCCTTTCGTCCATTTAAAGTGGGTGACTTTATAGAGGCGGGTGGTGTCTCAGGAATTGTAGAGGGGATTCAAATATTTTCCACACAGATGCGTACCGGCGATAACAAGGCCATAATTATTCCTAACTCTGGCATTACTGGTAGCAACATCACAAATTATTCGGCGAAGGATACCCGCCGTGTTGATATGGTATTTGGCATTGGTTATGACGATGACATCAAGAAAGCAAAAGATATCTTAATGGAATTAATAACAGATGATGAAAGAATTCTAAAAGACCCGGCACCACTCGTCGCTGTTTCAGAACTGGCCGATAGCAGTGTTAATTTTGTAGTTCGACCTTGGGCAAGTTCTGCTGATTATTGGGGTGTTAAATTTGATTTCACAGAAGCTGTGAAATTGCGTTTTGATAAAGAAGGCATATCTATTCCTTACCCACAACAAGATGTGCATTTACACAATGTAGAGAAATAAAATCGTCTTGTTAAATAAAAAAACCAGCCAACCCTGAAAGAATATCAGGTTGGCTGGTTTTTTTTATACAATGAAACTGCACCAACCTTACCTCAGTTAATTTATATGATTTTTTTGACCAAGAAATGATAGCTTGCCACAATTTCATCCGCGGACTCGCTTTGCATTCCGCTAATACTATAATCTCCTATCTTACCGAGATTCATCCCACCGCCTAACGCTTTACCGTTACGAACAATGCCCTTTTTTACATTAAAGAGTACATTACCATCACTATCTCGCACGAGACCTTGCTTTACATTTCCAAGTGTCTTGCCTGTGCCTATCTTGTCTCCATCTCTGATTATTCCTGACAAAACATTTCCTAGTGCTTTACCTGAATCATCCTGGATTACACCATTCGTATAACTGACCATATTCTGATTACCCCTAACCATTCCCACCTTATTATGCTGAACTCCAATGTGGTGGTTTCCACTGGTAGCTTATCGTTTGAAATATTTTAGATGTAAGAAGAATCTAAAATCAAGAAAAACAACGCAAGGTCAATCGCCCTATATTGCCTATATATAAGTATAAAAATGATAAAAAAATAGACAAATGCTAGTTTAGGATGATTTATTAAAGCACTTTATGAAGCAAAAACAGGTTTAATCAACGGTGAATGATGGTTTGAAGTCACTCTTGATATTAATCACAGTTACAATAGATACGATTAAAATACTGCCTAACATAATTAAAATATTTCCGTTTATATTTGAAGAAATATTTTTTATAAAAATAAAATCGGTTTTACCTGTAACTCAACATGCATCATTTTCACTATAGCAAAATAACTCTTAAGCACTTTATTGCACGTAACGCATCGATTAAATATTTTTCTTATTATGATTAAATTATTTCATTGTACTTACTTATCAATTAACAATATAAATCGCTAAATTCTGAAACGACTACATTGTCCAGAAAATAAACTTATTGATTTAGAAGGTTAATTTAATGATGAATACTAATGATTCTGACCTGGATATGTCTGATGATAATGACGATATTTTTATTGACGAAAAACTCGACAATGAAAAATTTGCCTTTAAAAGGGATGTCCGTGCAGAAATTGAAAAAAAACTAGAGCTCCTGGCGCTTAAGAAAAATACCGGTGACTTCTACGACGATCTAACATTTAATTAAAAGGAAACCATGAACTATTTTAAAAGCAACGGTAGGTGCGGTTTAATATACTCAAAAATACGCACACATAAACCAACTAGCGAGATTCTTAAGACACTAAACCCAAGTGTGTTTTACGAAGACACCATGAACAAGACTGATATTAAAATTGGCCAATACAATAATGCTTGTCGAGGGAGCTATTTGTTTTCTGATTAAACATCTTGTAATCAAGATATTTTTTTTACTATCGGCTTGATACGTTCATTCGAATTACTGTAAATAATATATGCTTTATGGTGTATCTCAGGCGCATCTTTCACTTTAAATAAAATCTTATTTTCGATGTCACGTTTCACTATAGCCTCTGGCAAATAAGCAGTGCCAGACTTGCTTTTTATAAAACGTTTTGCCATTCGACCTGCTTCGATACGCATCAGCGGCGTGGGTATATCCTGAAAATACTGGCTATGTACTTCAGCGAATGATACCCCCCAATCGACATAGATATAGTCTTTTCTTACAGCATTTTTTACATTTAGATTTTCGTCAGATGAAACCATAATAAACTTTATAGGTAATGTCTTTATTACAGTAACCGTCGTTTCCTGAGGCACGGTGTAAGTGAAACCAAAGTCCAATGTATTATTATTTATCTTCTGATGAATTGAATCTGCACCAAGAACCTGACAATTCAAAACAATATTTTTATTAATGTTTGTGATTTTTATTAGCCAACGATTAAGATAAATGTCCCACAAACTGGAGACAGCACCAATCGTCAGCGGTATTTTATTTTCATCTTCAACAACAATATTAGTTTTAACTCGGCTCCATGTATTTAATATATCTTCCGCGTACTTAACAAGTTTTTCTCCGGCAGTTGTTGGACGAATGTTATTTCTCTCTCGCGTAAACAACTGCACGCCCATTTCCTGTTCTAATTGTCGCATTCGCGCACTTACGGCCGACTGTGTAATAAAAAGGTTTTCCGCAGCTTGACCAAAATGCCTGGTCTTATGTATCTCTAGAAAAGTTTTTAAAAGTTCATCATCCATACTAATTCGTCTTCATTTGCTTTAATCGATGTTTAGCTGTTTACTACTAAGCTATAATTATCAGAATTGTTCATATTCTCATAGCAAATTTTCAAATGACACAAAAACAGATAATCGGTTGGAAAGAATGGATTAGTTTGCCAGAACTAAATATTCCAGCAATAAAAGCAAAGATTGATACCGGAGCGCGCACTTCAGCATTACATACCTTCAAATTAGAACGATTATCAAAAAACGGCAAAGACATGGTCCAATTTCACATTCACCCTTTGCAGAAACGTACAGATATCGCTGTGGTCTGTGAGTCTGAAATTATAGATATGCGTATAGTTAAAGATTCCGGGGGGCATCAAGAAGAGAGAATCTTCATCCAAACACCGGTATTATTTAGCGATAAAAGGTGGGATATCGAAATCAGCCTTACTAGTCGTGAGAATATGTTATTTAGAACATTATTAGGCAGGACAGCACTAATTGCTGGTAATCTACTTGTCGACCCAACTCTCGACTATACAGCCGGCATTAAGTCCGGTTGTTACGAGTAAATTACACTTAAGGCGAAACTATGAAAATTGCATTGCTCTCCAGAAATCGAAATTTATACTCCTCAAGGCGTTTAATTGAGGCAGCAGAGTCACGCGGTCATGAGATACGCGTTCTTGATGTATTACGTTGTTATATGAATATCACATCCAGTCGACCCAGCATTCACTATAAAGGTGAAGAACTAACCGATTTTGACGCAGTGATCCCAAGAATAGGCGCATCGGTAACCTTTTATGGTACGGCAGTATTACGACAATTCGAAATGATGGGGGTCTACCCTTTAAATGAATCAGTCGCAATATCTCGCTCTAGAGACAAATTACGCTCAATGCAATTATTATCTAGAAAAGGAATTGGCTTACCAGTTACCGGTTTTGCTAATAGACCAGATGATATTGCCGATTTAATAAAAATGGTTGGCGGTGCTCCCCTAGTGATAAAACTATTGCAAGGCACACAAGGAATTGGCGTGGTGCTAGCTGAAACTAGAAATGCAGCTAAGAGCGTCATAGAATCATTTCTTGGGCTGAAAGCCAGTGTATTGGTCCAGCAATTCATTAAAGAGGCTGGCGGGTCTGATATACGTTGCTTTGTTGTCGGAGAAAAAGTTGTTGCTGCCATGAAACGCCAAGGAGCGGAAGGTGAATTCCGCTCCAATATCCATCGCGGTGGCTCAGCCTCTTTGGTTTCTATTACACCAGAAGAACGCAAAACCGCATTACGTGCTGCGAATACGATGGGACTTAACGTTTGTGGTGTTGATATATTGCGATCTGACACTGGACCTGTTGTGATGGAGGTTAACTCTTCACCTGGACTCGAAGGTATTGAAAATGCAACTAACAAAGATATAGCGGGAAGCATTATTCAATTCATCGAAAAAACGGCTAAAAAAGGCAAGACGGGCACTAAAGGTGGACATAAATAATTGCGCGATCCAATAAAAATTTGTAATCAAACTATTAATGCAGGGACACGCAAAACCCTTGAGATACCCGTCCCTAACCTGTACACACATACAGAACTTGAATTACCTGTTCACGTAATTCATGGCAAACAACCCGGTCCGATACTATTTCTTTCCGCTGCAATTCATGGCGATGAGATCAATGGCGTTGAAATTATTCGACGTGTTCTGAACACAAAGTCACTGGCAAAACTTAAAGGAACATTGATAGCCATACCGGTTGTTAATATCTATGGGTTCATTAACCAAACGCGCTATTTACCCGATCGACGTGATTTAAATCGCTCTTTCCCTGGCTCTGAAAAAGGCTCACTGGCGGGCCGAATGGCAAACCTTTTTCTAAACGAGATTGTATCAAAATGCACGCATGGAATAGATTTGCATACTGCCGCGATACATCGCGAAAATTTTCCACACATAAGAGCTTACTTAGATGATGAAGATACCGAACAAATGGCTCGCGCATTTACATCTCCGTTAATCTTGAATACCGATATTATTGAAGGGTCTCTACGCAAGTCCGCAGAAAAACTGGGCGTATCTGTCATCGTCTATGAGGCGGGCGAAGCATTGCGTTTCGATGAAGTCTCCATACGTGCAGGAGTAAGAGGCATCACTTCCGTGATGCGTAACTTAGGCATGCTGTCCACATTGAAAAATAAACGCAAGCCCACTAATCCCATCGTTGCTCGTTCCAGCAATTGGGTACGAGCGCCTCAAAGTGGCATATTAAGAGTACAAAAGTCACTAGGAACAAGGGTTGAGCTAAATGAATCTCTTGGGTTTGTATCAGACCCGTTTGGTGAAGTTGAAGAAGAAATAATCTCACCTACTGATGGCATCATAATTGGCCGCACCAATATACCATTGGTGAATGAAGGTGAAGCTTTGTTTCATATTGCACAGTTTAAAAGCCCACAAACAGCTGCAAACAAAGTCGAATCTTTCCAACACAAGATGGATCCTGCCACGGATATTAAAACTCCTGAAGAACCACCTATTTTATAATTAATTTTCGTCTCTTCAAGTTACAACCTCCAATCTCATACTATGTAATTATTGAGTACACGGCTTGTTGAAAACCAAAAACAAGTGGCCCTATCATTTTAAATAAGAGGCCGCTGACTAATAACAAAACAAGTACAATTAATCCGTAAGGTTCAATTTTCGCATAGTAAGTTGCAATAGGTTCCGGTAATAGTGAGTAGACAACGCGACTACCGTCTAATGGCGGCAAAGGAAACAGGTTTAGAATCATCAGTAAACTATTTATTACGATACCGGCCCAAGCCATTAAAGTTAAGATATGTGCTGTTGAATCTCCTTGATCAGCAGCCGTAATTAATAATTTAGCGATGAGCAACCAGAAAGCAACCATCAAGAGGTTTGCACAGGGGCCGGCTAAAGCAACCAACGCAGTATCGCGCTTTTTATTATTAAGTTGATCCCAGTTTACCGGTACCGGTTTTGCCCAACCGAATATAAAGCCACTGGAAAAGAACATAATCAACGGCACTGCGATGCTGCCAACTGGATCAATATGCTTTAGTGGGTTAATCGACAATCTACCCATGTCTTTTGCAGTTGAGTCGCCTAGCAACATGGCAGCCCAACCATGCGCTACTTCATGTAAAGTGATTGCAAAAAGTACCGGAATACTCCAGACAAGGATTTGATAGGCAACGGGAAGTTCAGACATATATCAATCGAAAATAATATTTAACTGGAATATATTCCTAATCTTGTGGGCTGAGTAACCATGCATCCGTGTCAGGTGTTTGTTCATTTTGAATTGCGCCCAGTTTTTCAAACTCAAATACACTGGTATCCATTAGGTGTGATGGGACAATATTTTGAATACTGGTAAATATCGACTCTACCCTACCAGGCTTTTGTTTATTCCATTCAGACAACATTTGCTTAATTGCTTGTCGCTGCATATTGTCCTGTGATCCGCATAAGGTACAGGGAATAATTGGGAAAGCCTTTTCTTCGGAATAAGCTTTAATATCCGTTTCGGCACAATACGCTAATGGTCTAATGACAACATTCTCGCCATCGTCACTTAATAATTTTGCCGGCATAGATTTTAACTTCCCGCCATAAAACATATTCAAAAATAATGTTTCAATAATATCTTCGCGATGATGCCCCAACGCTATTTTGGTATACCCCTGCTCTTTGGCAAAACGATAAATAATACCCCTGCGTAAGCGGGAACATAAGCCACAGTATGTTTTATTTTCAGGGATGACACGCTTAACAACGCTGTAGGTATCTTCTTCAATAATATGGTATTCAATACCAAGCGCATCAAGATAGTCGGGCAAGACATGTTCAGGAAAACCAGGCTGTTTCTGGTCAAGATTAACAGCGATTAGTTCAAACTCTACAGGGGCATTTCTCTGCAAACTTTGCAAGATATCTAACATCGTATAAGAATCAGCACCGCCGGACAGACAGACCATCACTCTGTCACCCGCTTCAATCATATTAAAATCAGCGATGGCACGACCTACATTGCGTCGCAACCGCTTTTGTAATTTGTCGTGACTATACTTCTGTTTGCGTTGGGCAGCCTGCATTTTAGGCCTGTCCGCCTGCCCCTGCGCAGGGATAACTCTTAGTAAGTGCCTCTAAAGCCAAAGTTTGTGCTGCGTCCCTGGCTCGTGAGGATTGCTTACGTAAATAGGCAATGACGTTGTCAGTTACTTCTTCTTTCGGATTTAGTTGCGGGTTTATACAAAAAAATGGAGCGCTTTGTTCTGCTTGATGCAATTGCATAACTGTCAGGACCAAACCAACGACATACTGCATGCACCCACTATTCGGGGCTCCTGGAACTGAGCCTTTTTCACAGCTTTCCAGAAGTTCACCTGCCGTCAATAACTCAGGTTCTTCCTCCTCTGCTAATACTATATTTGAATTGAGTAGCCCTAAGCTTAGTAAAATTAATATCGTTTTTTTAATCAAACTCATTTCTCTTCCTCTGTATATTCGCAAAAAGCGGCCGTTAGTCTATCATTATCCGGAGCAATTATTACCTTAAAATGATGATCCTGGCTGCATTAAAAACGCCAATTCTTCCGCACTGGAAATACGGTTCAACGCTTTGTTTCGATGGGGAAAACGACGAAATCGTTCAATAATTTCCTTGTGTCTTTCGGCAAATTGCAAACTATCCTGAAATTCATTTTTCAGACCTTCTGGCACTTCAAATAAAAGCTTCTGAAATAACTCAACACACTGACTCTGATTATCCAGGTTCTCAGAATGTTCCAACGGCATGTAGTAGAAAACCTTTTCGATAAAACGCAATGAACTATCGTAATTTTTAGCAATACCCTCTAATGCGATTTTTAATGCCTTACTATCCTGCGAAAAAGCATCTGCACTATCACGATTAATAACACGTGAAAATTGATCTAATACAATAATCAATGCTAATTGGCCTTTTATACTTCTTGACCAACTATTCAAATTGCCATTAATTGCTGATTGATATATTTCTCCAAACTGTTCATTTATATATAAATCAGTATCAGCATCCTTTCCCCACCATAGAGCGGATTGTTTCCTTATGATTTCTTTTTGATCGACATCAGCTCCGAACCAGAAACCCAGTACTTTATTGATGCCGTCAATCAAGTCATACCCTCGGCATCGAGTATTAGGCGCTTGCCAATGTAATTAGTACAATCACAAATAATATTACCGCCCCAATGGGTATTAACACCCCTTTCCAATCCGGGTTCTCTGCTTCCTGGCTATGCTCCATCTCTTTTTTCGCCCCTGGCCAAAAGAAAAACAGGAACGCAATCATGACAATAACGAGGGCAACTTGTTCCCAAACCGGCATCTTTATAATTTTCCTATTTTAAAAATAAAGTAGAGAAGTATAACTTTGAATCTCTCTTTGATCACAATGTATATAGATTTTATTCTAACTTATTTAAGTAAGTTGCTTTAGAATCAAGATTAATAAAAGAGAACCTCAATAGTATTTATTATGGATTACAGCGCTCTTAACGATGGGTTGATACTACTAGCATTATCATTAATCGTCGTTTGGATTCTAAAACGCCTAAAACTTTCACCCATCTTGGGTTACTTACTTGTCGGTACCTTGATTGGCCCATATGCGCTTGGCTGGTTACCAGAAAGTGGAACCATTCAGACTCTGGCCGAGATTGGCGTGGTATTTCTGTTATTCATGATAGGCCTGGAATTCTCTTTAACGAGATTGATTGCCATGAAAAATACTGTATTTGGTCTTGGTAGTTGTCAGGTCATAATATCAACACTTTCAGGCGGTGCTATTGCCTGGTTGACCGGTATCGATTGGCAAGGCGCATTGGTAGTTGGTGGTGCTTTGGCTCTCTCATCAACAGCCATTGTTGCCAAACAATTAACTGATCAGTTAGAAATGCAAGCACGTCATGGTCAATTAGCTATCGCAATACTACTATTCCAGGATCTTGCGGTAGTCCCACTGCTAGTCATTATACCCATATTAGCCCTCGGCAAAGATCAATCGTTAACCTTGCAGGTGTTGGAAGCACTAGGTAAGGGTTTGTTTGCGATCTTCATCATGTTCCAAATAGGACACCGTCTATTAAGACCTTTTTATCATCTGGTTGCCACAACTCGTTCCGCTGAGATTTTTACATTAGCGACCTTATTTGTTTCGTTGATCGCTGCATGGCTAACCCATCAACTCGGACTTTCTCTTGCGCTTGGCGCTTTTATGGCGGGGCTTATGCTAAGCGAAACTGAATACAAACACCAAATTCAGGCAGACATAAGACCCTTTAAAGACGTATTGTTAGGATTGTTTTTTATCAGTGTCGGCGCACAATTAGATACCTCGATTATAGTAAAAGAATGGTTCTGGATTGGACTATTAACAACTGGGCTAATCGTTGGCAAAGGTTTAGTAATACTTGTTTTAACTCGGCTTGCAGGTTATGAATTACCTACTGCATTCAGGACAGGTCTGACTCTGGGCCAAGCGGGTGAGTTTAGTTTTGCGGTGCTTGTGGTTGCCATAAGTAACGACTTATTAACATTACAAGAAACACAACCTATTATCGCTGCAACATTGCTTAGTATGTTAATCACACCGATATTAATTCGCTATAACAGCAAAATAACCGAATATTTATTTCGTGGCACTTATACCGCTGGGTTAAATGCCCCCGCTAAAGAACTCACTCTAGCCTGCAAAAGTTTATCCGAGCATGTCATTATCTGCGGGTTCGGTCGTATTGGTCAAAACCTGGCTAACATTCTTCGGGGAATGAACATTCCTTATGTTGCACTAGATCTGGATACCAGCTTAATTCAGGAAGCTTGGGAAGCGGGTGAAAATGTTTTTTATGGCGATAGCACACATGCAGAGATACTCGAAAAAGCAGAGTTAGAGTGTGCCAGTGCATTAATTATTACCTTTGACGATGCATTAGTCGCTGATCATATTATTCGAAGCGCGCGCCAGATTAATAAGGAAGTACCTATCGTTGTTCGTAGTAAAGATGATCAGTACATGGATAATTTACACGATATCGGTGCTAGCAATGTTGTTCCTGAAAGCTTTGAGGCCAGTATGATGCTCGCTATTCATGTATTACAACACATGGGTATTTCAACAAGCAGATCTTTAACCTTTGTTGAACAAGCGCGTAAAGATAACTACCGGCAATTACGTGGCTATTTTCGTGGTGAAGAAACTTTAGGCATGGATGAGCCAGATGCACTGAGATTGCATACTGTAATATTACTACCTGATAGTTATGCAATAGGAAAATCAAAAGAGAATCTTAATCTTGAAAAAAATAATGCGACGATTTTGGCTGTGAGACGAGGAAAAAAGAGACTTGACTCGCTCGACAAATCGTTTCGATTTGAAATTGGCGATGCTGTCGTAATTGAGGGGATACAAAGCGCTGTATTAAACGCTGAAAAGTATTTATTGCGCGGCTAACATTATTGTTTGAATGCCCTGCTCTCTTGGTATTACGCATATAATTATTGATACCAAATGACATCAAAAGAATCTACGGCAAGTATATAAATTCAAATCATGCGTACTTATCCATGTAAATAAACCTGCATAATTTACAAGCTTTAATAGCGCACTACAGAAATCGTTTAATAAATAATCTCAACTTCAACAGCAAGTAATCCCTTTGGCCCTTGTTCTGCATTATATGTGACGGACTGCCCTTAATTTAAAGTTTTAAACCCATCACTCTTTATTGAAGAGTAATGAACAAAAATATCTTCGCCACCACCTTCTGGCTCAATAAACCCATAGCCTTTAGACTCACTAAACCATTTTACTTTACCACTGCTCATTACAACTCCCCCTACTAATTTATAATTTAATTGATACCCGTTTTTTGACGAAAAATAAAACTACAGGATCTATTTAACTACAACAATAAGTTGCATGACATTAAGAATAGTCGATAGCAAAAGGGGCTACCAAGGAAATATTATAAATTTCGATAACATTACAACAATATTATTAATTGATAAGGTCTGTATTTACAATATCGTCTTTACCATCAGCTATCGATTCAACAAGTTGATCGGCAACACGCACAACAATTATTGAATCGCGATAAAAATCAGAATGTATAGGCACACGAACTTTTATAGCTGCACGTTCACCCCCTCTACCATCATTATAGATGACAACTTCATTTTCATTATAAAACCGAGAATTGAATTCCATCCTGCCATCTGCATAAACTAACAAAGTATTATCTGGCTCAGATGACTCAACAATATTACTTCTCGTTGATGCAGACGTACAAGCCGTAATGAATAGAATAAAGGCTAAAAGCGAAACAAGTTTAAAATATTTTTTCATATGTTTTACATGTAGTTGTTAGATATACTTAAACTATATAATAAATATAAAAAAATGATGTGTACTGCTTCACATTATCTATCAAGCACATGAGAACCATGTCTCGTTTCATGCTAATTGAGTGTGATGAAAATAACATTTATGTCAGCGGATATTCCATTACATACATTAACTTATATTAGAAACCGGACTCTCGAAGTAATACAGAAGCCACTAATTTATAAGCTCTGTTAATAAAACTTTGAGTTTCTCCTTCAACATGTACCACACCACGTATAATTTGCTCAACAAATACATCTTCAACAGGGCTAATATTAAACCTGACTCGGTACACTGATTTATCCGGGACCATTCGATTTGACTCATCGTATTGAACGGGCACTTTACCACCAAAAATCGAGGCCAAGACTTGAAGATCTAGAGCCTGAAGGTTGGCATAATCTATCTCTTGAACATAGGCCCAGATTGAATTTAATTGTGGATTTTCCGGAATAAACTTTGCGCTAGATTGGAGGTGAAGCCGTGCTAAACCTTCTTCTGAAACAACACCTTCAATAGTTGGTTTATCAGAATTAATAATAGTTGCTATTGGAAGTCTTTCATTAATCCATCGACCGTGGTGTAGCGACTTTTGCATATCGTAAACCACACCACTCAGAGGTGCACGAATAGTCAACTCATTCTTTTTCTCATATAGACCATTTAGTTTAGATCGCGCTTCTTGTAATTGCTGGATAATTATCTGAATATTTGATAACTCTTCTGAACTTGCTGCAATTCGCTTTGCCTGAAGTTTTAGTATATCGACTTCTTGTAATGTAGTTTCTATTTCATGCTCAATCTTAGGCGAATTTAATATCAGCAGGATTTCATTTGCTTCTACATGCTTACCTTCTATTAAAAAACTGGAGTCAATATAACCTGGAGCAAGTGAAAACACTGTTGATTTTTGTTCACTTTTATAAACTGCGGGAATCTTTATTGTTGAATTCCACGGATATACGAAAAGAATGATTAAACAGGTGAAAATTAATAATGTAAGATAAAAACGTCTGGTTTTTATAATTTCTGATTTCATTTCCCACCAACCTCTTATTAAACTAATCACTGGCAATACAATAAACCAGAGGATTTCTATTACGAATAAAAATATTCCTAATAATTTGAAAAACAAATAATAAACAACGACTGCAATGCCGATAAACAGAAAAAATCGATAGATCCAAACACACCAAGCATAAATATAAAGCTTGCGCAGCATCGATAATGGTAATGTTTCGGGTGGATGCAACCTCAAATTAAATAAAATCTCTGTTAGCTTCCATTTACCAATATCAAATGAACGCTTTTGCAGGTTTTGAATCCCTAATAAATCAGAAAATATATAATAACCATCAAAACGCATTAAAATATTGGTATTGATCGCTAGTGATAATATCCAACTCGTTGTCGCCATAATGAATGCAGCACTTTTAAATATACCATCAGGTAAAAATGCCCAACTAAATGTTGCGATACATGCAATATAGACTTCCATTATCATACCTGCAGCACCAACATGTGCTCTTTCAATTGCAGATTTTACTTTCCATGTATCTGATGTATCAGTGTATAGAATTGGGAACATGACTAGCAGCGCAACACCCATTGTCGGGACCTGACACCTATACCGGATTACCGTATAAGCGTGAGCAAGTTCGTGCAGTATTTTAATTGCTGTTAACGATATAAAATAAAACGCAAGACCTTGCAAATTAAAAAAATAAAGAAAAGTAGAAGTAAACTCATCCCATTGACGACCAACCATATAGAGCCCGATCAACCCAAGAAGAGCGAATAATGCTGCCGTAGTTATCGAAAAAAAAGGTTCAAAATAAACAAGTGTTTTTCTAAGAAAAGCTGTAGGCTTAACCAGAGGTATTTTTATAAATAAATAATTATGAATCAACCACATTAAAAAACTGGGCTTACTTGCTAAATACTGTTCTAGATAATCGTTGCTTGTGCCATTTGCAGAATCAAGCGTAAGGCTATTTGAAAAAAGGAATGATAAAAGACTTTGAACATCATTATTATTCACTTCAAGAGTTGTTTCTTCTTTGATTTTCGCTAGCAAAATACTTGCTTTGCCAACAGTCCATCTGGAGAGGAGTTGAAACGCAGTCCAACCAATGTAGAAATATTTATTCCTGAGTGGGTCAAGAATTATCCAACTAGGTGATCCATCAAGTGCAACAGGACCTTCAAGCAACTGCAAATCATGCCGTAAAACCGGCAGTACTATATCTTCGCTCGGTTCATTCATACACCAAAAAGTTGACGAACATATGAGATAGGACGTCTAAATAGGTAGAAAAATAAAGATACGCGGTCACCGTAAATTTTAGCTGTCCCCTGAGAACCGATTCTCAGTTTTTTACTATCAACCTCATCAAATTCTGCATAGAGCCTATAAACAAGCGTATCCTGGTTGTATTTTTCTGCCATATAACTGGTACTAACTACTTTTGCCATAACTGGATTTAATGGATCGGTATCTAAAAACACGTCAACATCAGCACCTTTAATCAAAACTATTGCATCATCTACCGACAAATTAATCTTTAATTGAATTTTATCCGGATCAGCGATCTCCATGACCCGCTCACCAACTTGAACAGGCTTACCAATCCAGTCTGATTTATTCGTATAGATAAGTAAGCCATCTTTCGCTGCATCGACATGAATGTTATCCAGTAACTCTGCTGCAAATTCCAGTTTACTGCGATGTAATTCTGTTTGAGATTTCAACAATGCCACTTGTGATTTGCTTTTTGAATCCCTAAACGAGTCCTGTGACGCCTTACGATATTCTGCTTCTGCTACAGCCAAGGTCTTTTCCGCTACGTTATATTCATTACGAAGGTTTGTATCTTCCAGAAAAAAAACAGTTTCTCCCTTGCTAACATAAGTATTTGGCGAAAAGTTAATTTCAGTAATGACACCATTCATAGGAGAACTCACAATAACCGAGTCTTTAGCAATAATTTCTGCTGGTGCTAAAGCAGATATACGTATCGGTTTAATAAAGACCGCTAATAAAAAAAGAAGGATTACCCAAACAGCAAAGGTAACCTTCTTTGGTCGATGATATAACTTTCGCCTGCTGGCAATAGCAACTAGAGCGTGCGCATAAGTTTCTCCAAGGCGTTTAAACAAAGCAAGTTCATTATCTTTCCAGGGGGTTTCCTTAGTAACCCATAGACCACCGATAAATGTGCCATCGGGTAATTTTAGAGGTGTCCAAAGAGCAAAGGGTAATGAAAACTCCTTCCATCCATCTTTTAATTTATCTGGGCATTGCACCTCATCGATTATTCTTTGCGTCGAAATAGAATCACTGTCAAACAATGTCGCAACTGTTTTCTCTAACCAGGTAGCAAATGGAGCATGTTCTTCAATCACAGAAACACTAGAAGCACAGACAAGCTTGCAATCACGTTTTATTGGATGCAACGAAGAAAATAAATAGGCTTGTCTATAAGGCAATAAGCGGCGCGTTTCATTCACAATCATAAACCGCAACGCATCAACTGATGTTGCAGCACGCGCCATAGACTCTAATTGCAACAATTTTGAAACTGCCGCTAGATCTGGTTTTTGTGATTCACTATTCACAATCAATCATTCTTCTTAAATTGAGCTGTACCACTCATGCCAGACAGTACGCCACTGATATCACCAGAAAATTTCCCAGTTAACTTGATTGTCTGGCTAACAGGATCAACGACAGCACCAATTTTAGAAACTTTAGCATCGAGTATCTTCCCAGTCTCATCAATCATAAATGAAAATGATTCTTCTACAGTCAACCAATTTAACCAGTTTGATGGTACTATTAATTCAATTTCTAGATCACGATCGTTGAGTATCGATAAAATCTCTTTATCCGCCGGGACTGTTTCATGCTCGTTAATAGCAACCTCAATTACGCGTCCACTATAGGGTGCCTTTATTTTACATTGATTTACTCTAATAACTTTCATAGTGCGATCAGCTCGGGCTACTTCCATTTCAGACTCCGATATTGAAACATCAATGTCACTGATCGCATTTAATGCTAATAACTGTTTATTATTCTCAAATATATGTTGTCTTGATTTATATGATGCTTCTGCCGAAGCCAAATCGGCACGGTAAAAAGAACAATCAAACTCAACTAATACAACACCTTTTTTAAATCGATCTCCCGCTTTAAAATGAATATTTTTAATTTTAGCGGCAATTTCGCTAGAAATAATTGCTCTCTCAACTGGTTTAATGAGTCCCCTAACCTTGTCAGAAACTATCCCTGTTGAAAAAAAATTATCCTCTTCAGTTTGTCCTGTTTGTGCAAGAAAAACACTAAAAAGTAGAAATAATATTAGATTGAAATTTAATGTATGATTTTTCATCCAACTACTCCAATCCTATTTAACCTCGTTGATTTTCCCTACAATTTCACTAGAGATAATTTCTTTTTCAACTGGCTTAATTAAACCGCGAACATTCTTCGCAACAAGACCATTTAAAAATAAATCATCAGCATTAACAACTGGTAGTATAAAATATGAAAAAAGAATTAGTATAAAGATAAATATTTTTTTTAATTTCACCCAACCGATCCTCTAGTTTATTTATTCAACTTTCATTGAAAATAACTGCTCATGCAAAGACAAACCATCGAAATGGTTCATTATAGATTTTGTTAGCATCTCTACACTACTTGTACCTGTATCAATTGGAAAAGGATCGATTCCCAAGGCAGCAAAAATACTCGCATATGCGTTTTCAACGTCTGAATATGCAATATCATACTTAATTTCTGCAACCATCATATTCATCTCTTCTCGAATTAAAGATTGCTCCGTTACCGTTTGCGCAGCCACTCCAGACTCTAATTGTTTAAGAATTTTTTTCTGCGTCAAAAAGTAATCTGCCGCAGTTTTATATTCTCTCTGTGAATAGCCATACTGGGCTAAACTAACATGTACCTGCGTCATAATAGACATAGTTAGAGCCAAACGCCTTGCCTCAAGTACCTTACTTTTAGCTTTAATATTTCTATTCGTTGATGGTAATTTAAATATATTTAATAAATTCCAACTAACTTGAGCGCCATAGCTCAGCCAATTATTATGGAATAGAAATGTATTCGTACTGTGGCTTTTACCTAAATTAAGGTTAAGATCTGGCATTAAACTCAATATAGCGGCTTTTGCTTCCTGTCGATTGATTCTCTCTTCATACGATATCGTTCTTATTTCAGGTCTGTTTTCTAAAGCTAACTGCTCCATCATATCAGGAGATATATCAACCTTATTTACGATGTCTGTTCTATCAGGAATAACTAATTCAAATTTTTCACCTGGCCGTAAATTCATCAACGCCGCCAATTGAATTTTTGCTAATGCGAGATCCCGCTGCAACTCTTCTAGTTCGCGTTTAATACCAATTAATTCTCTTTGATATGTCAAGGCTGTCAAAGGACGGTCAAGACGTTCTATTTCAATTTGTTTTGACTCTTCTATCGCTTTGGTAACACGAAGCGATAATTCCTGAATTCTTGCTATCAAACGATCATTACTGACCGCACGCCAATACGCTGTTCTCACATCTTGAACAATCCGATTAACAACCTTTCTTTTTTCTTCCTCAGCTATAAGAACGTGATCAGCGGATTGTTTAGCGCGGATGTATGACAAACCAAAATCAAGCACATTCCATGTCAAACTTAAATCATTAGTAAAGATATCTCGATCAGACGAAGTAGATGATTGTAATGATTGATTTCCTGTCAACAATGAACGACTAGAGGAGCCACTGAACTTATCTCGACTATTGTAGCCTGTCTTCGCCACTAACTGTGGCAATAATTCATATTTAGATAGATCAAATTGAGTTTCTGACAAAACCTTTTCAGAAAATTCCAAATGAAAATCTAGATTATATTTAAGTGCTCTGGCAATTGATTCATACAGGGTAATAGGCCCACTAATCGCTTCTTGATTCTGCGTAACCGTAATTCGATCATTTTCTGCCTGCGCCTTTAATTCTTCATGAGTAAAAGAAAGAGGCACTAAAGAACAACCAGACATAAAAAGGCCTAAAAAAACAATAAGGAAACGGCAATTCATAGTTTAATACGAACTACCTAATTGAAGATTCTTCACTTTTATTATATATCCCATCAGAATTTATGTGTAAGGCTAAGTGCTGCCTAAGTGTCCCGAGAGTTAACTAAATACTTTTGATTATACTGCCAACTAATTAATTAATAAATGATTTTTCTATATTTTTTGATGCATTATCAAATTTAATCGTCTCTTTTTCTATCTGATTTTCAAATAAGCTGGCTCCAGCGATAAATTCTTCTCTCATTTCCTGTAAAGAAGCAATTTCACCACTGTTAACATTAACATCAACATAACGAATGATTTTAGTCTCATCACTTAACGTTACTTCTATTCTCAACTCAACACTCTCTGTTCCGACAGGAGGTTCTCCACTAACCAATTTTCCTTGATCGTCAATACGTAACCATTCTGGTAAAGGACTTCCATTGACCTGCAAAACCGAAATTCGAGTAGCTGATAAATTAGGATCGCTTGCTATTGTATAATCGACTTCAAGAAACAATGTTCTGTCCCGTAATATTGATTTAACAATCAATTGATCTTTTGCCTCAGCTTCAATTCCGCCGACACGAAGTGGAAACAGACTAAAATCTGCTTCAGAGCCCGGGTTCAATTCTGTCAATGAAAAACTAACCGCAAAACCTTTAACACCAGCTATATCCCAAAGCCCTTCACCACCAGCAAGCCTTGCCTCATCGATAACATTTTCTTCAATAGCTTCATTAACACTATCAAGAAAATCCAATACAGCACCATCAGCAGCAAGAAAGTTCTCGTAATTTATATTCCTCGAAGCAGCTAAACCGTCAGGAATTCTGTCCGCGTTGGTAACTTCATCATAAACAAAGTCATCGTCAGAGCTTGGCGTTGTTGATGGTGGCGTTACTGCATCGACATCGTTAATGGTCACCGTCTCGGTATCAAAGGTGGTCCCGTC
>TARA_R110002110_G_scaffold394055_1_pt1 | contig 153047 bp, 149 predicted proteins | sample TARA_R110002110 | Tara Oceans TARA_R110002110 (sample SAMEA4397330) | marine metagenome | biome: Polar Biome; feature: [SRF] surface water layer (ENVO:00010504); material: water (ENVO:00002006), including particulate matter (ENVO:01000060) such as... | depth 5 m | reverse complement strand
AACCACGTTCACGAGCCAGTAAAGCCAGTCCCCCCATAAAGGTACCGCAGATGCCTAAAATATGGATATGCATTCAGGCTACTCCGGACATGACCAGGCCATTAATAACAATAGCCAGCACTACGTATAAAACCGTTAAAGCAACCGCCTTAGGTGCTGATGTTTCAATACTGCGGCGTATGATATGTGCGGTGACCATCAAACTCCATAACATCACCAACATCAGTGCAAACAAGATGAAATTTGCTGTATCTGATTGTTCAGCGTACTGATGAAAGGCCCATAGCAGTGGCATGGCTAACAGACCCAACAGACTGCCGGTGCCGGCCAATGCCATTAATGACTGTTGGTAACGCGGCAAAAAGTGGTTCAGGCGAAGCAGTCCATAAAGAAGAGTCGTTAATACGATCACATCTGTTAAACCAATCCATAGACTGATTCGGAATGACATATCAATTTGGTTGACCGATACGCTGACAATAAAATATATCAACAATAGCAATTGCATCAGTTGATTATTAGCCGGAAGGCTATCTGGTCCTGAACGGAACAGACAAATGTCGATTAAGCGCAGTATAACTTTCATGTGCGGCATCATAGCGCGTCAGCAATAGTTCACAAAATTTTTCTTGTCTCTTTTATATTTTTAATCATAAAAAAACCCGGCAACGCATAACGCTGCAGGGTTTAATTTCAGTTATGTTTTATACTCAGTCGTCCAGAGCAACACCCCATGGGAAGGAGCCGACTTCGATGGTTTTAATACGCTCCTGCTTAGCAGTATCTACAACTGAAACAGTGCCGTCCACCCCGTCAGCAGTGTAAATCATCGAACCGTCTTTCGATAGATCCAAGCCCCAGACACGTTTGCCAACAGGAACATTACCTTTTAATTCCAAAGTCTCCGCATCGAGAAATGCTACCGAATTACCACGTCCTGTGGTGACATAAAGCATTTTATCATCAGGACTGACTTTGATATCCATCGGCTTTGAGTTATCTACATCAATACCTGATTTCTTGATTACTTTCAGTGTTTCCATATCGATAATGGCAACTTCATTGCCAATTTCGCTGGTGGCATAAGCCAGACTGCCATTACTGTTAAAAGCCAAGCCTCTTGGACGTGCGCCTACAACAAGATGTGCCACTGCTTCGTATTTAGTTGTTTCAATAATATGCACCATATTGCTTGATTCACTGGTGACCAAAGCATATTTACCGGTTGGAGATACTGCTACACCCTCGGGTTCAATACCGACCTGAACCACTGCCAGCTTTTCACCTGATTTAGGATCAAGGAAGGTCGCCTCGCCATCATCTTCATTCGAAATCACAATATGACCGCTCACCGGATTAACCCCAAATGTTTCAGGATCATCACCTGCATCCAGGGTTTTGATAACTTCCAACGTTTTTACATCAACTACAGCAATGGCATTATCTTCACTGATAGCGACATACAGCATGGTTTGATCAGGCGACAGACCAATACCCCGAGGCCGTTGCCCTATATCAATTGTCGTTTCAACTTTATTGGTGCGGGAATCAATCACACTTACCGTATTATCTTTTTCATTGGTGGCAAACAAGCGATGAGTAGGTTCAGCCAATGCGGCGGTACTCGCCAGAATCAGTGAACTTAACAAAAGTGTTTTAAATTTCATTCAGCGTTCTCCATAGTATTTTTTAATTTTATTTGCAGGTAACTTTACCAAGACTATCCAAGCCACCTTTAAAACCACGTAACGGCGCTTCAGCAACAATTTTATTATCGTTATCTACTAACAATAGAATTTGTCGTAACTGCCCATTCTCACGGAAATTAGCGTTATCGCCTTTTTGTCCATCAAACACCAGGTCCGTTTTAAGATGATTCAACATAAACTCTGCATCATACTGCATGGTTTGCACCACTGAGTCTGCAATCATTTTGGTTCCAGCCCAGCCAGCCCATGCCTGGTCCGTCATTGCCTCACCTTGAGATTTTTTAAACCGGTTGTTTAACTGGCTAGCAGCAAACTTTACAAAATCTTCGTGCCAGCTTTGTACATTTGCAGGCTTATCCGGATTCTTTTCCTGCCACTGCGCTAGAGCATCAGCACGCATTTCATCACTTGGCGTGATATGAAATAGATTCGGCAGACAGGATTCACGTAACTCATCCGAGCGTGAAATAAGATTTATCACCGGTATTGCAGCAAACTGTTCTGATTGAGCCACTTTCATTATGTAATCGTCATCTGTCGCTAACAACAGCACCGTTTCAATCTCAGTTGTTTCCAGTGCATCAGGCTCCACGACTTCTATTTGGTATTTTTGTCCCAGGAACCCTCCCTGAAGATTGGCTTCCTGAAGTCCCTGTTGCACGCCAAGCCAGACTTGTCCTTCAGTGGGTCCAACATAATGCATGGTGACCTCAATTTCATCTGCCATCAGCCATTGTGGCCAGATAAAAAACAGGAACAATCCATATTTTTTTAGGTGATACATTCATTTCTCCTTCCTTTATAAAACCCTTTCAAAGATACGTACTTAGAGATCCTTGACCATCAGGAAAATCCTCAACCTTTCAGGAAATTATCCTAACTGCACTGCTGCAAAACATCATTATTTTTATAATCAATTAGTTATATAAATTTTACCCTGTAAATCTGCATATAGAATATTGAAACTGGTTGATATAAACCACATCCTTATTTGGCAAGATGTTTTTTCTCAAGATTTCTTGCCAGAGGCCGCTACGGTTCATACTAGGAACAGAGTGAGAAAAATGAAAAACAAATCACTGGAATTGGATCTGAGGCAAATCATGCAGGGACTTGAGGAGTTTGCAACGTTCATGAGTTATCAAAGCAACTATGAGGGATTACGTATACTCAAAGTGGAAACTCAGCATGAGAATGTTCAAGATTACAATACCAGCCAACCTTCAGACAATATTGTATCTATGGAAAAAGCTCGCATTAAACGAACTGAATACGTAGACACTTTTCCCGCTGCCAAAAAATATCAATAAAAAAGGCCCGCATCATGCGGGCCTTTTAATTTTAAACCTGACTCCCATCAGGGTTAACTTCACCATCTTCATCTATTTCAGGCGGCATCAAGTCAGTCTTAGTTACCCCCATCAGCAATACAGCAGTGCCTGCAATATAAATAGATGAATAAGTCCCCACCAGAATTCCGATAAGCAGCGCCGTGGCAAAAGCGTGAATTACTTCACCACCAAATACAAATAATGCCACAACAACCAGCAATGTCGTCATCGATGTCATGATGGTCCGGCCTAAAGTGGCATTAATCGAAGTATTAATTACTTCAAGTGGTTCCGCTTTACGCATCTTCAGAAAGCTTTCACGGATCCTGTCAAAGACTACAATGGTATCGTTCAGCGAATAACCTATCACGGCCAGGATAGCGGCCAACACTGTCAGATCAAAATCCAGACGGAAAAACGAGAAAAACCCAACAGTAATAACAACGTCATGGACTAACGCCAGCACCGAGGCAATCGCAAAACGATATTCAAAGCGCAGTGCCACATAAATAAGAATACCAATCAGCGCATAAACCATCGCCAGACCGCCATCTTCAGCAAGCTCTTCGCCCACCTGAGGCCCCACAAACTCGACTCTTCTAACCTCAACAGCATCGGTTTGCTCTGCTTGCAATAAAGCCACAACCTGATTACTTATTTCAGCCATATTTTCACTTTCAATAACGGGCAAACGTATCAGTACGTCCGTTAAAGAGCCAAAATTCTGAACTAAAGCATCACCGTAACCACCCTGTTCAAGTATTGAACGGACCTCCCCAAGGTCGACTGCCTGAGGATATCCCACCTCAATCATTGTGCCGCCGGTAAAATCGATTCCGAAATTCAAACTGTTGGTCACGATTGAATACGCCGAAATCAGTATTAATACTGCCGAAAATGCTAATGCAATTTTTCGGATCCCGACGAAATTAATGTTTGTTTCTTTGCTCAATAAATGCATGACACAAGCCTTAATTAAATGGACAGTTTTGGTCGTTGCTTACGGCCATAAACAAGGTTAATCACCATGCGTGTGCCTACAATCGCAGTAAACATTGATGTCAAAATGCCTAACGTCAGTGTGATAGCAAACCCCTTAATGGTTCCGGTACCAAAACCAAATAACACTATCGCAGCAATCAACGTTGTAATGTTAGCGTCAGCAATAGTTGAAAATGCTTTTGAATAACCGGCATCAATACTGGCACGTGGGCTGTTACCCAGTCTTAATTCTTCACGAATACGCTCGAAAATAAGCACATTCGCATCAACCGCCATACCAACTGTCAGCACAATACCTGCAATACCTGGCATGGTGAGTGTAGCCTGTAACATTGACAACAACGCCACAATTAACACCAGGTTGGCTGCTAAAGCCAGATTAGCCACTGCACCAAACAATCGATACCAGACAATCATAAATACCAGTACCAGAGCAAAGCCGATCATAACTGAAGCAAAACCCTGATCAATATTTTCCTGCCCCAGGCTAGGCCCAACAGTACGCTCTTCGACAATATCGATTGGCGCTGCCAATGCACCTGCACGTAATAATAAAGCAAGATCCCGTGCTTCAGTCGTACTGTCCAAACCGGTTATCTGAAACTTTTTACCGAGTTGATCACGAATAGTAGCGACACTGATAATCTCCGGGATTTGACGTCGTACACTGACTTCTTCGCCATCAATTATCTGTGTTTCAACTTTAGACTCAATGAAAACCACCGCCATCGGGTTACCGATATTGTCACGGGTAATATTGCTGAAAATGCGTGCGCCTTTTCCATCTAATGTCACCGATACGGCCGGCGAACCGGATTGACCGTCTATTGTTGAGGCCGCATTGATAACATGTTCACCGGTCAGCATCACCCGCTTATTCAATAGATAAGGTCTGCCATCGCGGTGATAATATAATTCAGAATTGGCAGGAACTCGTCCGTTGACCGCATCCTGAACATCACTTTCAAAATCGACTAAGCGAAATTCCAGGGTTGCCGTGGCACCAAGAATTTTTTTCGCCTGAGCGGTATCCTGCACACCCGGCAATTGAACAACAATGCGATCCTGCCCCTGTTGCTGCACAGTAGGTTCAGCGACACCCAGCTCGTTAATACGGTTTCGCAAAGTGGTGATGTTTTGTTGTAAAGCCAGGTTCTGCGTTTCGCGAACAATCGTGTCATTTAAGTTTATAGTGACGGTTGGACGCTCTGCATTTTCATCGATAGCAACCACAAGCTCATTGTATTCGCGATCGATTGCATCAATAGCCGCATCAAGATCTGCTGCTTCCCGAAAGCCAAAGGTCAAAACACCATTTTCAACGTTGACCTGGGTATAGCGAATTGTCTTATCACGTAATAAAATACGAATATCGCTGGCATAACTTTCGAGTGTTTGCTTCAACACCGCATCCATGTCCACTTCCATCAGGAAATGCACACCACCGCGTAAATCCAGACCAAGATTCATCGGTTCTGCCCCAAGAGACTGTAACCAGGCCGGAGTATTGGGTGCCAAATTCAAAGCGACGATATAATCTTCAGAACTCAGTTTCTGCTGAATAAGTTCACGTGCCTCGAGCTGTTCATTGGCTTCACTGAAACGAATCAATAAACGGTTTTCTTCCAGCACTACACCCTTGTATGGGATTTCAGCCTGTTTAAGGCTTGATTCGATTTCATTAACCAACTGCAAATCAACGTTGTTCAGTCTTCCGGCAGAAACCTGTACAGCAGGATCATCACCAAACAGGTTTGGCATGGCATAGATAATGGCCGTGAGTATTACAGTCACAACCAGTAAATTTTTCCAGAGGGGGTATCGGTTCATCTTGATATCCAGATAGCAAAAAGGCTGCTCGCAGGCAGCCTTTTCATATTTACAGTTTTTTCAATGTGCCTTTTGGAAGCACTGAATTGATTGATTCACGACGTACTTTAACTTCGACAGTTTCTGCAATCTGCAAGTTAATCGCGTTATCGTTGATATCATTAATTTTGCCCATCAAGCCACCATCCGTTACAACCTCATCACCTTTCGCCAGTGATTGCTGCATAGTACGGTGGGCTTTAGCGCGTTTTTGCTGCGGACGAATCAACATCACGTAAAAAAGCACTAATAAAATGATTGGGAACGCAAAATCAAGCAAGCCCGGCGAACCCGTTGATGCTGCAGTTTCAGCAAAAGCAGGTGAAATCAGAAAATCCATCATATTTCCTCTAAACTGGCAAATAAAAGACAGTGATTATGCCACAGCCAACTGCCGGCTGATAGCCAATTAACCTATTCTGCACGATCCTGACGCATTGCGTAAAACGATTGACGAAACTGTTGAAGATTTCCCGCTGCGATTGCGTCTCTCAGCTGTTGCATCAAGCGTTGATAATAATGCAGATTATGAATGGTATTCAGTCTTGGACCGAGCATCTCACCGGTACGATCCAAATGATGCAAATAGGCGCGACTGTAATTTTTACAGGTATAACAATCACAGTAAGGATCCAAAGGTCCTGTGTCCATTTTATGACGACTGTTGCGAATTTTAATGACACCTTCATGTACAAATAAATGACCATTTCGTGCATTCCGCGTTGGCATCACGCAGTCAAACATATCCACACCCAGACAAACCGCTTCAAACAGATCTTCGGGCCGACCGACGCCCATCAAATAGCGTGGCTTGTCCGTTGGCATTTTCTCGCTAAGGTGGTTGAGAATTCGCAGCATGTCTTCTTTTGGTTCGCCCACAGACAAGCCGCCGATGGCATAACCATCAAAGCCGATCTCAGTCAGACCTGCCAGAGATTCATCACGTAATGCTTCATGCATACCACCTTGCACGATTCCGAATAACGCCGAGGGATTATCTCCATGTGCTGCTTTACTGCGCGCTGCCCAACGTAGCGATAACCGCATCGAAATGGCCGCGGTCTTTTCATCAGCAGGATACGGCGTACATTCATCAAAAATCATTACAATGTCACTGCCAAGGACGCGTTGCACAGCCATGGATTCCTCAGGCCCCATAAAGACCTTGTCACCACTGACTGGCGACCGGAAATGCACACCCTGCTCAGTTATCTTACGCAGCTCACCAAGACTGAAGACCTGAAAACCACCGGAGTCGGTCAAGATAGGCTTATCCCAGCGCATAAAGTCATGTAAATCACCATGTCGCTGGATAATATCTGTACCGGGACGCAACATCAGGTGAAAGGTATTGCCCAGAATGATCTCTGCTCCAGTGGCTTTGACCTCTTCCGGCGTCATTGCTTTAACTGAACCATAAGTCCCAACCGGCATGAAAGCAGGTGTTTCAATGGTTCCCCGGTCAAAACTCAGTTGGCCGCGGCGGGCAAGTCCATCCTGTGCTGATGTCGCAAATTTCATTGTGTTAACTCATCAAAAATTGGCGCACAGGATAGCATTATCGATAAGGTTTCAGTGAATTCAGACGCAATCCCCTGTCAGTTAAGGTAGGATCTGCATAAAATTTTTAGTGGAAAGCAGTATGAGTCAATCAAAAATTATTGTGGCGTTGGATTACCCCGATGCGAATGCCGCGCTTAATATGGCCGATCAGTTGGATCCTTCGCGTTGCCGCCTCAAAATAGGTAAAGAATTATTTACCCGCAGCGGCCCGGAAATCGTCAAAACGTTACAACAAAAAGGTTTTGATATTTTTCTGGATTTAAAATATCACGATATTCCAAATACTGTTGCTAAAGCCTGTGCAGCCGCTGCTGATTTAGGCGTCTGGATGATGAATGTTCATACTTTGGGTGGACCGGCAATGATGTCTGCAGCACGTGAAGCGATCGGCAGTCATCATGATGCTCCTCTACTGATTGGTGTGACATTGCTAACCAGCATGGATCAGCAAACATTTGAAGCCATAGGTTTAGAAGGCACCATTCCCGAAACAGTCCTTCGGCTTGCTGTAATGGCAGCAGATAATGGCTTGGATGGTGTGGTTTGCTCGGCACATGAAACGGCGATGTTAAAAGCCGAACTGGGCAGCCAGTTTCAATTGGTGACCCCAGGCATACGTCCGGCAGGCAGTGCAAAAGGCGATCAACATCGGATCATGACTCCTGCCCAGGCTATTCAGGCTGGCAGCCATTATCTGGTCATAGGTCGTCCGATAACTGCTGCAGCAGATCCAATGCAAAAGCTGATTGAAATTGAAAACGAGTTACGTTAGAGACTCATAAAAAAGCCCGCAGCAAGCGGGCTTTCATTTGTATCAGTATCGTTTTTTAACAAATTAAACTTTAAATTTCCCTGAAGCATCCTGCAATTGAGAAGATAGACTGCTAAGTGTATCAACCGCTTCAGAAGTAGCACGTGCACCATCTGCAGTATGATCAGCAATCTGACTGATATTAACAATACCGCGATTAATATCTTCAGCAACTGAACTTTGTTCATTAGCCGCATTTGAAATCTGCGTGCTCATCTCATCCATGGTAGAAATCATCGCTGTTATAGTATCCAGAGCCGAACCAGCACTGGCAGCTTTTTCGACACTGGTCTTGGCGCTTTCACGACTTTCATTCATGACTTTCACGGCAGCACGAGCACCTTGCTGCAAACGCTCTACCATTTCTTCAATTTCGTGCGTGGATGACTGGGTTCTGGCAGCAAGCGTACGAACCTCATCAGCAACTACCGCAAAGCCTCTGCCATGTTCACCGGCACGGGCCGCTTCAATAGCAGCATTCAATGCCAACAGATTGGTTTGCTCTGTAATTCCGCGTATGACATCAACGATTGCACCAATATTACCGATATCCGCTTCGAGTTCACTTAAAGTCTCAGCCGCTTTTTCAACTTCGCTGGCCAGAGTATCAATAGATTGCATTGTCTCGAGTACCACCTGCTTGCCGGCTTTAGCTTCATTATCGGCATTACGTGCGGCTTCAGCAGCATTGGTTGCGGTGCGTGCTACTTCCTGAACAGAGGCAGTCATTTCATTCATCGCTGTCGCGACTTGATCAGTCTCTTCCTGCTGTTTTAATACTCCCGTCACCGTTTCTTTACTGATGACCGTCATGTTTTGGGTTGCGGTATTTAGCTGACTGACACCACCAATCAGCGTGTGCACCAGATTGGCAACATTTTTGCGGGCACTGTCTAGTTCAAATGCCATCCAGCTGAAATCGCTTTTACCGGAAATGGCAATTTTTTGCGTGAGGTCGCCTTTCTTAATATTCTGAATTCCATTGACCAATGTGGTTGCGCGTTTGTCACCAAAACGTCCAATAACATGTGCCATAAACATGATCAGTGCACTACCGATAACAACAAATCCAGCCACCACTTTAAGTTGTTGCATCGAGGTAACCGCGTTCAGTTCCATGTAGAACATTAACCCGGCCAGCACCACCAAACCGATAATGCCAAATCCGGCAACAATGTACATGCGTTTTCTCAGCGAATAATTCTCTAACTTAAACACGCCGCATTCTCCCTTCTATGTTTATAATTATTGTAATTATCATGCAAACACACTCACACCGACACTATTATCTGGTGAATCAACTGATAACTGTGTTGCTTCATTGTCCATATCGTCCGTTTCAACAATAACTTGAGCTATATTATTGCCGCCATGTAACTGTTCATCTTGCTCAGAACCCTGCGAAGGCTGATCCTGATGGCTTACTTCAGCATTATTTAATGCCAGTCCGCTTTCGTTGAAACTCTCACGTAATCTCGGCAGTGCCTGCTCCAAAGCATCCCTTGCTGCTGCATTTGAGGCAATAAAAGTAACATTGGCCTGATCATTTTGCATACTCAACCTGACCTCTACAGGGCCGAGATTAGCCGGATTCAGCCTTAACTCTGCTTGTTGAACACCCTCACGCGCCATCCAAACCACCCGGCTACTCATCACTTTGCCCCAAGCTGCACTGTTAAGCTGAGGTTGTATGTCCAGCGATAAAGCGGGATTAGCAACACTCGGTGTACCAGCCACAGACGTGGTCATACCCGGGATGGTAGAAAATACTAAAGGACTACTGAGTTTGCTGGCTGAACTTCTCTCCGCCTGAGGATCCAGTTGCCGCATCGCGGAAATTGTTTCAGCACTGGCTGTCATAAACTGTTCCGGCGTTTTCCCCGCCGTTTGCATCATTAACTTAACCTTTTCGGTGGTAACCGCATCACCTTCCACATTTTGCTTCTGAATTGCCTGAAGTATATCTGCACGGATTGACGTTGCTGAAAAATCTGCATTATTTGATTTGCTCTGCATCGCAAGTACAGATTTTTTCATATCCTTATCACCGGACTGTGGAATATTTATTAATGGCGTTGTGGCGAGCTGCTGCTTTTCAGTTTTCTTTTCTGTCACGGGAGTAACAGCCAAAATCATTAAAGGATCACTTTCATCCTCACTCTCAGTCTTATCAGTTTTGCCGTCAGTTTCGACAATGATTTCTTTAGTCGGTGCTTTATCGGATTCCAGTTCTGAATTGTCAGCCGTTTTTTCCGTCTTATCTACCTTTTCCGATTTTTCAGGCGGCAATTCTTTGCCGTCTTTTGCATCCGGCTTTTCCGCTTTGGTGTTTGCTTCAGCCTGTTTATTATCTGTTTTAAGGTCATTCCTGGCCGGTTTATCTTTATCTGATCGCTGAGGTTCATTTAGCCGACGATCCAGTTCCGACGCAAAGGCCGCATTATCTTTACTGTTGGCAGCAGAAGTTATGGCTTTGTCTGTATTGTTCGGGGCAACACTCAGCGAGGAGAGGGTCAGCTGTTGCGTCATTTCATTTCCTTAAACTCTGGTTAGTAGCCGTATAGCGCTGTTATAGGTAATGAATAGCAATGGCTGTGCCAGAATCGATATTTCATAGCTCAGTATTTTTAGTGATTACTTTAATCAACTGCGTTAATGCATTGGTTTGCTCAGACAACTGTTGGCTGATTTGCTCTATGGAATGGCGGCTGCGATTTTCCCAACCGATATGATTATGCGTCAGATCTTTTTCCAGTTGTTGTGAAAGCTCAATGCTTTTATTCAGCTGTTGCTGCTGCTGACCAGACTGAATTTTCAAAGGTTGAAGCAATTGACTCAATTGTTGGTTCAGCACTCTAATTTCCATTGAAAAGTCACGAAGCTGACGCGCATCATCACCCAGCTTTGCCGCTTCAACAGTACAATTTAACGCCAGCAGGCTGGTTTCAAACACGGCGTCATCTATTTCCTGCAACATAGCAGTTAAATGACTGTTTTGCAGTTGAACTTGGTAAAGCGTTTTTTCCAGTGCCGGTAGAATATTTTGTGCTAACGGAGCGGTTTCGTTCGGTGTTGAAGATAGCGATAGACCTGAACCAATCGCACTATGAGGATAACATTCGAGCAGAAACCCCTCGGGCTTATCATTTTTGTAAAGAACCGAAATCGTTAATCGCACATCCAAAAAGTCGTTGCGTAAATCAATACTTCTAGGCAGCTGCTCGAAATCACTTAGCCACTCAATGGGGAAGGGAACGGCTTCAGCGAAATGTTGTAACGAAATACCTTTAAGTCTCTCAACATTAAGATCGGCAAACATTTTTTTGAGACTGTCTTGATACTGTTTTAGCAGTGTTTCTGCCGCTACATTGAGGTAACTTACCACCAGATTTAAATCGATAATAATCATCGGCGTGGCAGTTTGCTCGACGGCTAGCGAGGTAAGCACATACTCTGCTGCCGGAGCTTGATCTGTTTGATAAACCGTTACCGGCTCGGCTACCTGGCCAACAGGAGTCTGCATCAACTCAGCCACATACTGCAGAACATTTCTCCACGCTTGCAGTAACGTGTCATCCCATTTCTGCTCAGAAAATTCGGCAACCACGGATAACCAGTTTTCGATGAACATCTCATAATGGGATTGTTCGACACCATATTGCTGATGTCGCACTCCCAGCCCCTGAAGATAATCCTCGATCATTTCCGAGTCACGTAAATGCTGGATCAACAAAACCATCGATGCGAGTAATTTCTTATGTTGCCCTTCAATCGTGACTGATTTGAACAACGGCATTATCGCCGGGTATTCAGCAAATAATCGCTGATAAAAGCGCTCAGCTAATGCATCACTAAAACTCATTAACGCAGCAAAATTATGCTCGACCAGGGTTATATCTTGCTCATCCAGCCCTGCCAATCCACTAATAGGATGATGTTGTAGAGCATTCTCAGCCATCAGTCTGCTCTTCCCAATAGCAAATCATTTGCCAGAGACTGATAATCAGCTGGATTTGCAGACTCGTTATCGTATATCACCGTTTTTAGCACTCGCTTCGGAAAATACTGTGTCAATAAATCACCGAACTGGTAGGCAAAATCAGTACCGTCCGGCAATCTGTTTAAACATAACCATAACCTTATTGAATCAGATCTCAATTTCGCCACCCGTTGCAATACCGGTAGCATTTTTATCATACCGCGTAATGCACCATGCTCCGCAGAAACTGGTATAAGCATATCACTCGCAGCCAAAACGGCATTCGTGCCTAATAATCCTGAGATCGCAGCGCAATCAATCAGAATGATATCTGCATCTGATTGTATTGTCGAAGTAAGTAGTTGCTTCAGTTTAACACCGAGTTTTATTGATGGTGTTTGCTGTTCGAACAAATGCAGCTCGGGACCCGACGCAATTAAAGACAGTTGTTCGCTTAGAGGCAGTATTACATCACGGGCATCATCTTTAAAAGAAAGTAAAGCATCCATGCCAATTTGAGTTTCAGCTACCCCAAATTGTCGGGTGAGATCAGCCTGGGGATCCAAATCCAGCATCAGCACCCGATAACCCATTTCTGCCAGAACACACCCAGGTTTGCCGTGATGGTGGTTTTACCGACGTCATGGGTCTGATTCATCACAGCAATAATTCGTTTTGTCCCTTGCCCAAGCATGGTTTAATTCTGTCCCTGTAGCAATTGCTCAAATAAATTAGCTATATCAAGTAAATGAATCTTTTGTGAATCATCATTCACACTATTTATCAGACACTGATGTGTGGATGAGCTGGATGCCATTTCAGCAAGCTCTGAGTGGTACATTAGAATCGTCACGTCGGTAACACTAAGCCCCAGTAGTCGTTGTGAATCCAATGGATGATGTAACAAAACCAGTAATGGACAGTTAAATTGATGATGGGTGACGTCAACTTCAATCAATTTATTCATATTAACGACCGGCACAATCGCATTGCGAACATGCACAACACCAGATAACCATGAGTTCGTTCCAGGCAGTCGTAATACATTTTCCAACGCCAGAACAGTCGTAATACAATGGACCGGCAGCGCATATTGCTGATCTTCGATAACGATCAGCTGGTAAAGATCATTGTCCAAAGGCGAATTAGCAGACGATTTCATTGCTCACCGGCAATCGTAAGGGACATCAACAGCTTGCCAGGCTCGAGCAGTAAAGCAATATTTCCATCATTCAGTATTGCGACGCCCTTGACTCCATTTACATGACGATAATGCGGAAGTAAGGACTTAACAAGCAGTTGAGCCTGTTCAGCCAAACTGTCTACCTTCATTGCAAAAACATTGTTTTCAGTAGTCAGTAAAATGATAAAACCGGACTGATCATCTGTTTCCTGTAAAGGCAACTGCAGGAATTGGCGAATATCAATCAATGGTACTTGCCGGTTATCATCTGTGATAAACCACTTTTTGCCTCGATGCCAGACTAACCTGCTGCTATAAGCAGCATAGCTATCCAGCACACTTATTAATGGCAATGCCAGCGTTTGTTGATCAACATTAATGAGTTGTACATCCATTAACGCCTGATGAACAGGTATGTACAGGGTAAAACAGCATCCTCTGCCATGGCTCGAAATTAACTCAATTCGCCCTCCCATATCGGTAATATGTTGCTTCACAACATCCAATCCGATACCTCTTCCGGAGATTGCATCTGCTGATACTGCGGTGGAAAAACCTGGTCGAAATACCCAGTCACTGAGCAGTTGTTGATCAAGCTTACTCCCCTGCAAATTGACCCCGAGCTGTTTTGCTTTGGCCAGGATCTTTTCTTCAGCTAAACCAGCTCCGTCATCACTGAATCGAATGATTAGTTGCTCATCAACTTGTTCAGCAATAATATGGATTTGACCTTTTACAGGTTTGCCGGACTGCTGGCGAAGCTCGGTGGGTTCAATTCCATGAGCGAATGTATTTCGCAAAAGATGGGTTAATGGATCTATCAACGAATTGACGATCATGCTATCCACCTCAATGGGCGCGATATCCATATTCAACTGGATTGGTTTATCGGTTTTATTCGCCAGATCAAATGCCATCCGGGGTAATCTTGCAAAAGCATCGGCCAAGGGACGCATCGAAATATGTAACAGCTGTTGTTGCAATAATTGCTGTTGATGCTTCATCGCCTGATTACGACGCGTTAAACGAATTTTATCCGTTTGATTTAACTGGTTAGTAAGTGCAAACGTCTGCTTTAACTGTGTCTGTAATGTATGCGAAACGGTTAATAATGCTTGCAGATTGGCCTCGCTCATTTTGTATCGATTTGGCTCATTGACTCTTTTGGTCTGCGCTAAAGCCAATACTTCTACCGTGAAATCACAGACATGTTTTACCCAGTCAAACTGCGAAATAATTTGTTGGTAACTCACTTCCGCGGTAAGTGTTATCTGCCAGCGCAGGTAACATTTATACAGGTCAAAATCTGCAAAATCGGGTAATTTATCAGTGAAGACGGAGACCTTTACCGGACCAAACTGGCGTAATACTTTGATAATTCGTAATGGATCATGGCCGTTTTCAAAAAACTGTGGATGTGGGGCAAAATCGATTTGCCAGACCGAACCATTCATTTCCGGCACAATCGGTGGTTTACCATTATTCTGTTTCGGCTTATCCAGACGATTTATCCCAGCAAGGCAATTTGCCAGTTCTTCGTCCTGTAATACTGGATCTGCATCAGCTCCACTTAAGCATTGCCGGCAAAAGTCAATTGCCGCCAGTAGTCCGTCCCTGTCATGGCGGGTAAGTTGGCGGTTTTCCGTCAGAATATTCTCGATGGCATGACAAACTTTTGCTATTGCTTCATTTTCGAAACTGGCGGCAGTCCCCTTGAGAGAGTGCAATAGTCTGAGAGTATCTTGCCAATGGGCATCGCCGCTGGTGGAACTCTCCAATGACGTTAAGAGCCAATCCTCTATTTGGTTTAATGTTTCCAGAGCTTCCTCATGAAAAGCAGCTGTGGCAGAGGATAAAAGCGGATGCATGGCAATCGAAAATTAATTAAGCAGTGAGTTGATAGTGTCGACCAACTGTTCAGGATCAAACGGTTTTTTTAACCATCCACTGGCGCCTGAAACACGGCCAAGATTTTTTTTGTCTTCATCTGTTTCCGTTGTTAACAACAGTACCGGAGTAAAGCGGTATTGCGGTAACAGGCGCAGCATCGTTATGAATTCAGGTCCTGTCAGTTGCGGCATATTAAAATCACTTAATACCAGTTCAAATTGCTGCTCAGTTGCCATATCAATGGCCTGTTTACCATCTTCTGCGCACACCACATCATGGCCTGAATTCTGCAAAATAATCTGCAACATCTGTCTGAGCGAGGGTGAATCATCGACGACTAGAATCCGGGCCATGTTAGTTATTCTCCATTGAATCATTTTCGGCAACTGATGGCTGATCGGTCATTTTAAAAGATAGACCGGAAAGACTTACGGCATCCTGAAAGCTATCACTCATCACAGACCAGTGAACCTCAATATCATATTTCTCTGCCTGTTGCTGAAATTGGTAGAGTAATTGTAACGCCGCGGTATCAATACGTTGCAAACGACTGACATCAATAAATACGTTATTTCCTGCCAGCAGAATTTTTAAACAGTGCAAATACCATGACTCCAGCTGAGTAATGTTTAACTGTTCTCCACAATCAAGTTTTTCCGTTGTATTCGTCATATTTATAGCTTTTTTAATTACATTTTTTGCCGCAATACAATAATGACCGGACAAAAATGTCCGCTTGTGAGTTTATACAACCAATGTCGTATGCAAATTACCACATAACAAATCTAAGCAGAGACTATGCCAGGGTTTATTTATGTTTGCGTGCCCAGAGCATAGCGGTATGTTCATCTGCCAGTCGCTGCTCCAGTTTATGCTGACGTTGCTCGTCTTCTTTTTGATAGCGTTCTTTGAGGGATTCAATAGATCGTTGTTTATTTTTGGCTTCCAACCATAACTGCCGTTGTTTTTGGGTCTGCATAAAACACTGTTCGACGTGGCGCTGTTGCATTCGAATAGCGTTATCTAACTGGGCAAGAAATGATCTTAAGTCAATTGCTTTGCGAGCACTCATCTGTAAAGCATCGCCTTGTCGGAATTGCTGCAGGTACTCTTCGCGATAACGCAGTAAATCATTAAGCTGATGTTTTTCTTGCTCAAGCACGTTGTTGGCCTGAACCAGACTCTGCATGGCTTTATCGGTCTCGCGACCGGCCATTTCAATCACCGGTATCAGTTTGCTTGCCCGTGTCATATTGCTTTAGCACCCGAATCCGTCTTGTTATCCAAAATTAGAATTTACGTTGCTCCGCTGTCATCAGTTGTCCATTTAGTTGCTGTGAATTGCTCATCTGGCCAAAAGCCAGTTTTTGCAATGACTGCAGGCTACTGTTCCAATCATGCGCCACATGCATGTCCTGTTTCAACATTGCTGATAACGCTGGAAAACGATTAATCGCTTCATCAATTTGCTGATCGCTTCCTACCTGATAAGCACCAATGGTAATTAAATCCTGATTCTGCCGGTAAGTGGAATAGATTCGCTTGAATTGCTGGGCCAGCTGCAGTTGTTTGGCATCGACAACCTGTGGCATGACACGACTGATCGACGCTTCAATATCAATCGCCGGATAATGCCCGGCCTCAGCTAATTGTCGGGATAAAACAATGTGTCCATCAAGTATGGCACGAGCAGCATCGGCCACTGGATCCTGCTGATCATCACCTTCGGTAAGCACTGTATAAATTGCGGTTATTGCTCCACCACCGACTTCACCACTGCCAGCACGTTCAACAAGTTGCGGCAATAACGAAAAAACCGACGGAGGATAACCCTTGGTGGCTGGCGGTTCACCAACTGCCAAGGCAATTTCACGCTGAGCCTGGGCAAACCGTGTCAATGAATCCATTAATAACAAAACCTGCTTACCCTGATCGCGAAAGTATTCTGCAATACTGGTTGCCAACATGGCGCCATGCAAACGCATCAAGGGTGAGTGATCGGCTGGTGATGCGACAACCACGGCACGCTTTAAGCCTTCTTCACCCAGAATATCTTCAATAAACTCTTTAACTTCACGTCCCCGTTCACCTATCAGGCCCACCACGATCACATCGGCTTCAGTAAAACGCGTCATCATACCCAGCAATACACTTTTGCCGACGCCGCTCCCGGCAAACAGCCCCATCCTCTGACCACGTCCAACCGTCATTAATGTATTTATTGCTCTGACGCCTACATCCAGATGTTGTCTGACCGGTGCACGGGATAGTGGATTAACTGTTTTGCCATGTAGAGGGACTTTATCTTTTACGTTAAGCGGCCCACGTCCATCAAGCGGTTTTCCGGCACCGTCGACAATTCTACCCAGTAAAGCGTTACCAACGGGTACCTGAGAATCACTACGGATCGGCCTGACCCGGGCATTAGGGACTAAACCACGAATGTTGCCGGTAGGCATTAAATACAGTGTTTCATCATGAAACCCTACCACTTCCGCTTCGACAGGCTCTCTGCCAGGAGCATGAATTTCACAACGACTGCCAATTGAGGCTTGAAATCCAACGGCCTCAAGCGTCAAACCGACCATTCGGGTCAATCGTCCTTCCACGGTAATAGGTGTTTCATGATCGGCTGTGAGTCGCTCCAGCTGATGTTGCAACCTGTCATGCAAAGGTGTTGATTGGTTTGGCGATTCAGCTGGGTTCATGATGGTTGTCTTGACTTAATAACCGTGAAATTAAATTATTGAGTCGGGTTTCAACGGTGGCATCAATGGTGGTATCTGCCGTCACCAACTTGGCTCCCCCACGGCTTACTAGCGGATCCTCGTACCATTGCCAGCCGGTATCTTCATCCAGTTTCAAGCCGTTTTTTACCAGCTCCATATCTTCAGGGTTCAGATAAACTTTTAGCTGGCGATCACTGACGGGTAATACTGCAAGCGCTTCGCGCACAGCAGTCAAAACCAGTTCAGGGTTTTGCTGGAGTTCGTGATAAACCATTTGCCGCACCAGCAGACTGATCATCGACAGCAAATCTTGTTCAACAATTGAATCAACGCTCTTAAGCGGATTATTCAGAGTGTCAATCAAGGCTTTCCATTGTTGAGCCTGTTGCAGAATATCGGCTTCCCCGGCTTTCAATCCTGCTTCATGACCTTGCTGGTAACCTTCATCATAGCCCAGCTTAAAACCTTCTTCCTGTGCGGCCTGCTGAACAGCTTCCAATGCTTCAACAGTTAAAGGGTTGGTATTTTCAGCTTCAACATCCGACACCGATACCACGCGAGGAACTTCCCATCGCTCATAGGCATTGGCGAGTTCTTCGGCGGATAAAACGTTGGCATGTTGGGTGGTATAAAGATCATCAGATGAAGTCATCACCACCACCGCTACCTAATGCAATATCACCTTTATCGGATAACATCCGTGCGGTAGACAAAATGGATTTTTGCGCGGCCTCAACATCACTGATACGCACGGGTCCCATCGCTTCAAGATCATCACGTAGCATTTCTGCTGCACGCTGGGACATATTTTTAAGAAACTTCTCTTTGAGATTATCATCAGCGCCTTTAAGGGCAAGCTGAAGCTGATCGGTTTGAATTTCACGCATTAATGTTTGCATGCCACGATCATCCACATCAATCAGATTATCAAAGACAAACATCAAATCCTCGATATTCTGACCGAGATCCGGTTCGGATTCTTTGATTTTTTCCATAATGGCTGCTTCACGACTACCCTCAACAAAGTTAAGAATATCGGCAGCTGTTTTAGGCCCGCCAACGGTGGCAGTTTGTCCGCCAGCGTTACCGCTGAATTGTTTTTCCAGGATTTCATTCAGTTCATTCAGCGCTGCTGGCTGCACACCATCCAGTGTTGCCACCCGCAGTAAAATCGAGGCCTGATCACGTTCCGGAAACATACCAAGTACCTGAGCAGCCTGATCGGGATCCAGAAACGAACAGACTATCGCGACTATTTGGGGATGTTCCAGTCGTATTACTTCATAGATAGCACGAGCATCCATCCATTTTAACTGTTCCAGACCATTGGTATTACCACCGGAAAGAATCCGGTCAAGCAAACCTCCGGCACGTTCTTCACCCAGGGCTCCAACCAGCATTTTCCGCACATAGTCATGAGAACCAATGCCCAGACCGGTTTCTTGTTCTACCGTGGTGACAAAACTGCCTAAAACAGTCTCCACCTCACTACGCGTTACATTGTTCAAAGTCGCCATGACCTGACCGATTTTCTGAACTTCTTTCGGCCCCATATGCTTAAGCACCTGCGCAGCATCTTCCTCACCTATTGAGCGAAGAAATACTGCGGCTTTTTCAGTACCGGTTAATTTACGGGGTTGTTCGGCCATTATGCATCACTCGCTGCCCAGTTTTTTACGACCTGCGCTACCAGCGCAGGATCCTGCTGTACTAAACTGCGAATATTAGTCAAATGCTGTTCAACACGCTCAGAACCAGTCGTCAGTTTAGCAATATCCTCACCGTTTTTACTACTTGCTGCCAATACTTGCTCTGCTGACATTTCATCAGTATTTTCACCGCTCTGGTTGGCTAACTGTTTACTAGGAGATTTATTCAAATCTCTGAAAGCTGGACGTATCAGACCAAATATCAGGAATAACACGACCAATGCACCCAAGACTTGTTTACCCACGTCCCATACCCATGGTTGCTCCCACAGAGGGATACCTGGAAGCGGCTCGGCCTCAATCGGAGTAACAAATGGTGCGCTGACAACATTTAAACTGTCGCCTCGGGCCATATTGAAACCAATTGCGTCCATGACCAGCGTATTAATACGTGCCATTTGTGCATCGCTCATAGGTGTGGCGACAACATTACCCTCAGCGTCGGTAGTGGTCGGTTCGTCGACCAGTACAGCAACGCTCAGCTTGCGAATGTCGCCAGGTGCCAGACGGCTATGACTGATGGTGCGATCAAGTTCGAAATTACGTGTACTGCGACGAGTACTTGAGCCGGGTGTGACCGTTTCAGCTACCACTTCTCCATCTTCACCAACATTTTCCTGTGCTGCTTGTTCCGGTGCGACCCCACCACCAGGAGGTTGATTGGCCAGTGCTCCCGGCACACCCATAGGACCAAGTCCGCCAACGCGCTCTTCTTCAGCAAGTTGTTCGCTGCGTAATGCCGCCAGATCCGGGTTATAACTTTCCTGTGTTTGCTCTGTGACTGTAAAGTCAACATCTGCAACTACCTGCGCACGCACACCGTTCATCCCCACAATAGGCGTTAGGATATCTTCGATACGGCTGATATATAACTGTTCAAGTTTTTGCGTAAATTCCAGCTGCGTATCACTCAACGCCATACTGCTATCACGCTCTGGCTGACTCAATAAATTACCACGCTGATCAACAACGGTGACATCTGAGCTTTTCATATTGGGTATGCTGGCCGCCACCATATGAGTAACAGCGGCAATATGGCCACGCTCCAATGTTCTGCCTGCATAAAGATTGACCACAACCGAAGCAGTAGGTGGCTTACGTTCACGTACAAATACCGATTGCTTGGGGATCGCCAAATGCACACGGGCGCTGCGGACATTCTGCAACTCGCTCACTGAACGGGCAAGCTCCTGCTCCATTGCACGCTGATAGCGAGCCTGCTCAATAAACTGACTGGTGCCAAATCCCTGTTCCTGACTGAGGATTTCCATGCCTTGTGCGCTACTGCGCGGTAAACCTTCAGCCGCCAACCGTAAGCGTAATCCCTGAACTTCTGAAGCCGGAACCAGCAATGCCCCCGTAGTAGGGTCTAACTTATAATCAATTTGCATCTGTTGCAGCACATTGGCTACTTCAGAGGGTTCTTGAGCTTCCATTCCGGAAAACAACACCTGATAAGAAGGTGTTTGCGACCACATAAACACGTAACCGCCAACAGCAATACTGGCCGCGATCGCCAATAAAAACATGATCTGCTTGGTTATGGGTTGGCGGGAAATATTATTTTGCATAACTGCCAACGGGGTGTTTGCAGCAAATGTGTTCGTTTTTGTAGCAGGTGCATTTTCCATATTCAGGCTCTTCAATTAAACCAACGCCATTAAATCGACATTCTCATGACTTCCTGATAAGCCTCAATCAGCTTATTGCGGACCTGGACCGTGGCATCAAACGCCACACTTGATTTTTGGGAGGCAATCATGACATCGGTTAAATTGACTTTGGGATCACCCAATTCAAAAGCCGTTCGTAACTGACCTGCTGTTTGTTGTGTTTCATTTACTTTATCCACAGCATTTTTCATCAGATCACCAAAATCCACCCTGCCACTAGATAAATTCTGCTCAGCTGGCATTGGCATGGCCTGATTAGCCTGAGTTTGCATGGCCCGCATCTGCGTCAGTAACTGGTTAGGATCAATTGCTTTTATCATAATTATCTTCTCGCTTTGTATTGCTTGGTGGGCTGATTTGTTTATGCAGACTTCTTGCCAAATTTTCCGGGAATGGCAATGCCCTGTTCACGAAAACGTGAGATTTTGTAGCGTAAGGTGCGTTCACTTATACCTAATTCTTTTGCAGTCTCCCGGCGGCTGCCACGATGCTTTGCCAGGATGTCGAGAATATGACGCTGTTCGTGGCTGCGTAAATCATCTGCATTATCGAGGGGGCTAACAATCTCGCTATGCTCTGTAATTGGTGCCGGGGTTACCTCGTTAGTGGTTTGCTGAGTTCCTGACATGGCTTCATATGCCAAATCATCGGCGTTAATTACTGAACCGGTTTGTAAAATTAACGCCCGCTGCAGAACATTATCGAGTTCCCGAACATTTCCCGGCCAGCTGTGTTGCGACAGTTTTCTTTGTGCTTCACTGTCGAAATGCGGTGCGACCCGTCCACCATGCTGACAGTGACGTTCAAGTAACTGTTCGGCAAGTGGCACGATATCCTGAGGTCTTTCTCTCAAAGGCAATAACTGCAACGGAAAAACATTCAATCGGTAAAATAGATCCTCGCGGAAACGGCCGGCTTTGACTTCATCACGTAAAGTGCGGTTGGTAGTCGCCAGCACACGAACATCAAGAGAGAGGGTTTTTCTGCCCCCCAGACGCTCCACTTCGCGCTCTTGCAATACGCGCAGTAATTTGGCCTGCAATGAAATATCCATCTCGGTAATTTCATCCAGCAAAATCGTGCCTTGATTAGCCTGCTCAAACTTACCAGCATAGGCTTGAGCTGCCCCAGTAAACGCGCCTTTTTCGTAACCAAACAGAGTGGCTTCAAGCATGGACTCCGGAATAGCTGCACAGTTAATGGCAATGAAAGGGCCGTCCTGACGTGGTGAATGCCGGTGAATAAAGCGTGCTAACACTTCTTTACCCGTACCACTTTCACCATTTATCAGAACGGTTGCGTCAGTCTCAGCAACACGTCTGGCCAATGCCTGTAAATCCACTGATGATTTGGCTGCTGCGACCATGTCATCACTGGCTGGCAGTATTCGCACGTAGCGTTGTACCCGCTGCAATAAATCATCAGCTTCAAACGGTTTCATTAAATAGTCGCAAGCCCCTTCGTGCATGGCTTCTACCGCACTTTGTACAGAACCATAAGCCGTCATCAGAACAACAGGTAATGAAGGCAACATCGCCCGGGCTTTTTTCAATAATGTATGACCATCCATCGGTTGCATCTGCAAGTCGCTGAGCAATAAGCCGATCGGTTCATTAGCCAGTTTATCCAAGGCCTTTTGCCCGTGATCGGTCGACGTAACTTTATAGCCCGCAAGTTCCAGCGTGTCACATAAAGCGGTACGTAAATTGGCATCATCTTCCACTACCATAATCATCGACTGATTCATGATTTCACTCCTGCTTGCATTTGTTCCTGAGAGGTATTAGATGGACGGTAAACAGGCAATCGCAGACAGAATGTGCTGCCTACACCCTGCTCGCTATCGAGCCAGAGCATACCTTTGTGAGCTCTGGCAACAGACTGCACCACAGCGAGTCCTAACCCGGTTCCTGAAGAACGCGTGGTATAGAAAGGCTGCAGTATCTTGTCGTAATCAGCTTCGGCGATGCCCGCACCATTATCTTCAATACTGATTTCAATAAACTGTTGTTGACCTTCTTCAGCATAATCAGCATGAATGGTTATTTTTCCTGTTTCCCCACAGGCCTGCCGGGCATTGTTGAGTAAATTATTCAGTGCACTGACCAAGGCTGGCTGACAGCCATAAATATAACCATCGTTCACCAGATTAATGACATGAACATTGAGCGATTCACTTTCCGGTTGTGCCACAAATTGCTGTACCAGTTCATCAATTAATGCATTCACACTTACCGGCGCAGTGCTATTCATATCACCCCGTGAAAATGCCAGCATATTGCGAACCAGCTGTTCCATATGGCTCAGGCTGTCATGTAAACGACGGGCAAATTTTAATTGTGTAGTTTGTTCAGTCTCAGGTTTGAGAAGAGGCGCCAGATATAAAGTGGCAGACGATAAAGGCGTACGAATTTGATGCGCCAGACGTGCCGCCATTTCCCCCATAGCTGATAATCGTTGCAGATGCGCAACCTTACGTTGTAATTGACGAGTCTCAGTAACCTCCTGCAGCAGGATAATCTGTCCAGGCTCTTTATCCAGCGGGCTGGTTGAAATATGTACCAGTCGACCATCTGCCAGTGAAACATCATGCCCATCATCTTCTCTGGGCTTGAACGCACGTTTGATAACATCAATCCAGCGTTGACCTGTCAACGGTTCGCCTAATAAATTAATCGCTACCTGGTTACAATCCTGAACCACACCCATTCCATCAATGACCACGACACCGCCAGGAATGACGGCAAGCAAACTGCTGAGACGATCTGCAATGCGGCTCTCTGAAGCGGATGTTTTTTGGGAATTTACCGGTGGTGTCCACAAAGGCTTATGTTCAGCGATATCAACCACATTACGTTTTGTTGGTTGTATTGCCTTTAACGCAACTTTATTTTCACTGTAAGGTGAGGATTCAGGCCATTTGAGGTTCATCTAATTTTGCTCCACTAAAGGGTTTCCAATAGTGAGCTAGCAAAATATATGCCCTATTTTTTATTCTTTATTTTTCAATATGTTATATTAAATAACTTTATTTCAGAGTCAAATTTCAGGCGCTATTTCAGCTGATTTCAATATCCCGTTGAATACCGTATTTTCGCATCTTTTCAACTAACGTCGTTCGGCGCATTTTTAATCTACTGGCTGCATGAGCTACAACCCCAGCCGCTTCATCCAGGGCCTGTTTGATCAGCAGATATTCCAGATTGGCCAGATGTTCCCTTAAATCCAAGCCATCTTCAGGTATGGTATCCATACTTAACAGCGCATCATCAGATTGCTGAAAACCATTCGCTGAAGCTGAAGCATCACTACCATTCGCTTTGGAGGATACTTTAAGCGCAGTGGGTGAGTGTGGCTGGGAATCAATTGCCGATGTAATAACTTCCGGGAGTGGTTCACCCTCAATCTGGTATTTCTCTGGCAGGTCATCAAAGTCTACCGTGCCGTAGGGATATAAAATGACGAGTCTTTCAACCACATTTGCCAGTTCCCGAACATTGCCGGGCCAGGTATAGCGGCATAATGATGCGATGGCCGTCGGAGTAAAGCGTACAGCTCCCCGGTTCTCATGTTCTATTCGCTGTATAAGCTCATGAATCAATAATGGAATGTCTTCAGGCCGCTCGCGTAAGGCAGGCATCTCAATAGGAAAAACGTTTAAGCGGTAAAACAGGTCTTCTCTAAAGCGGCCATCACCTATATGAGTTTCGAGATTACGATGGGTCGCGGCAATCACTCTGACATTGGCTTTTTGGGTTTTATTACTGCCTACGCGTTCAAAGGTTCTTTCCTGTAAAACTCTTAATAACTTAACTTGCATAGGCAGGGGCATATCACCAATTTCATCAAGAAACAGTGTTCCGCCTTCGGCCATTTCAAAACGACCTTTACGAGCAGTTATCGCACCAGTAAACGCACCCTTTTCATGGCCAAATAATTCGCTTTCCAGAAGTTCGCCGGGAATAGCACCGCAGTTTACCGGTACAAAAGGTTTATCGCGACGTGAGGAAAAATAATGCAGGTTGCGGGCAACCACCTCTTTACCCGTTCCAGATTCTCCTAAAATCAATACATTGGCTTCTGAATCAGAAACCTGATGTATCATTTTCTGAACCCGTTTCATCTTTGTACTGTTGCCCACCAGCGAACGAAATAACGGTTCTGTCTCAGCTTGATTATCAGCCTGGTTCCTGTAAACCGAAGCTTGTTGGATTGCATTGTTTAGCTGAAGGTATTTGATGGGATAATTTAAGCTGCCGATGGAGCCGGGAAATTCTCTGATTAAAGCTTCTGGATAATCGAGTGTAAACACCGGGATCCTTGCTTCATGATTAATAAGCTCACGTAATAACTGTTTTGTCGGGCTAACACCACCACAATCACCAACCAGCGCTAAAGCAATATCATTCAAATCATTAACGCTATCAAACCAGTTTTCCATATCATTCACCACGACAGCGTGGCAATTTACGAACGCAATAAGCGTGGAAAGTGTTTCTCGGCGTTGTGGGTCAATATCTATCACCAAGATATTACACGCATTCATAACTGCTCCTGAAGGCAAGCTCTTTCTGAACCTGCTGGTATTACGTTAGGGATTTAGTTAATTCAAGTTAAGCACTTTGCAGTTAGTTGTCAAAAAAATGACACTGTAAATGGGAACTTTTTCAGAAACAAGCGCGCTAACTAATTGGATTGATAAGCCGTTACGGCTTTATGGGTGAATTTTGCATTACGCATTTGAAGTTGTAGAGACTGTTTTCCTTCCTGGCAATGCGCAATCAGTTCATTGTTGGTGTCGATAAGTGTTTGCAGCAATGTTGCCTGGCCTTCAATTTCTGGAGAATCGTCATCTAATGGAAATATCGACTGCAACAGTATTTGCCTTTTTTTATCAATTTCTGGCAATTCATTCCATTGTTTCTGCTTAGCCATAGCCAGCATATTTTGAGTAAGTTGCACCGCTTGGTGCAGGGAGTTAAGTTTATCGCTGAAATGTGTCATAAATGATTAGTGATAATCAGCCGGAATATTATCCCAACCAGCTTTCACTTCCATTAAAAGGCTGCTGACTTCATCCAGAATTGCAACATCATTACTAACATTTGCTTCAAGCAAACGTCGCCCCATATATTCGTACAAGGCATCCAGGTTAGCAGCAACTTCACCACCTTTTTGAGCATCAAGGCTGGTTCGTAAGCCTTGGATAATATTCATGCCCCAAGTAATCTGCCGACTTTTTTCAGCAATATCATTTCGGTCGATACATCCCTTGGCGGTAGCAATTTTAGATAGCGCCCCCTCCATTAACATCTGAATAATACGATGCGGTGAGGCAAAGTTAACTTCTGACTCTACGGCTCCTCGACCATAACCTTCCAGTGCTTTTTTATTGATCATGTTTTGCATCATCCTAATTTCGCTCTGTGTTACTTATTATTATTCAATGAAGCTAATTGTTGCGTTAAAAAGCTCGACGTATTATTAAGGCTGCTCACCAGAGTATCAAGCGCAGTAAATTGAGCTCGGATTCTGGCTTCTACAGAAATCATTCGATCTTCCATTCGTAAAATCTGGTCATCAATTCCCTCGACTTGAGTCTTCAGACCGTCTTCACGAGCATCAATCAATCCATCGCTGGCTAACCAACCATTGGCAAGGGTTGATAGTTTTGCTGCAAACCCACCATTCTCTGAGGCAAATAAATTGGTAAAAGATTCAAAATCGGTATTCATAATTTCAGTAATACGATCCGAATCAACCTCCATAACGCCCTGTTTATTGATTGAGACACCCGCTTCTATCAGATAACTAAAAGAGGAACCGTCAATTGATGAACCAGCATTTAAAACATCAAAAATTTGCCGTTCTAACGATAAAAGAGTGCTATCAGCTTCCAGCTGTCCATCGCGTTGCTTGTTAATTTCTGTTCGTAAAGCATTGAAGGCAGCTGCAAAGGCTTCAACAGATTCGAGAATTTTCTCATCATCCCGAGTTACACTTAACGTTGATGAGCCTATAGAAGCAGCATTGATAGTCACACCATCAATAGCGCCCGTAATTGTATTGGTGCTACTACTGACATTAAAACCGTCTATCCGGATAAGGGCATTTTGAGCTGAAGAAATGGCCGCCCGAAATTCCACTCCGCCTTCTGGATTATAGGCTAAGGCAGATAGACCAGCTTCATCAGTATTGCCACCATCACTGTCTGTTACACTTATCCGCAGAGCATTATCTGTTCCGGTTTCTTTAGAAGAGAGAACCAGACGAGCACCATCGTCACCAGTAACAATTGTCGCAGAGACACCGGTGTTATCAGCTGCATCATTAATTGCATCACGTATACCAGCCAAAGTGTTATTGCTACTATCAATTGTTAACGCAAAACTCTCAGATCCAATATTGATATTAAGCGTACCCTCACCAACGACGGTGTTGGAATCGGTGTAGGCTTGGGTAGCAATTTTATCCCTTTCTGCCAGCCTAACCACCTCAATATTGTAATTTCCAGCAACAGCACCATTTGAAACTGAACTGGTAAAAACAGAATCACTTCCACTAGTGGCTTGATATACCTGAAACTTCTCAGGTGAATTAAGATTAGCCATTGCTGATTGAAAATCAGCAACTTTACTCTTTAGCGAGCCATAAGCACTTATCTGAGCATTAATAAATGACTTTTTAGACGTTAAGTTGTCGATAGGCTGACGCTCAATCTCCATCAACTTAGTGACAATATCGTTTACATCTAAGCCAGACCCGATGCCTGGTGCTTGTATTGTAGCCATGATAACGCTCCCGATTAGTGTGTAATTTTAAGCAAATTACACGCCAATCAAACTCTCATCTCCAGCAACATGCCGCGATATTCTTCCAAAGAGCTACGAACGACTAATAACTCTTCAGCGGGTATTTGTCTGATTAATTCATCCGTTTCAGAATCAATCACTTTAATAACCGTATCGCCACTTTTATCATCTACTGAAAATTGTAAAGAACGATTCAAGTTTTGCATGTAGCTATTAAGCTCAACTACTCTCTCCTGAATCGCTGCTAATTGCTCTTCCGTGGCTTCCAGCTGTTTGGATAGCATCTTCGGTTGAGCCAATGGATTGACTCGTTGTGTTGAAGCAAGCCCTGAAACAACTTCAGCAGGAACATTACTGCCCTGCTGAATATTGCCAGAATTTGGTAATGACAACGAATCAGTTTTAACTGTTAAATCGTTGGTAGTCATTCCTTCATCCTCCAAGAATATCGGGTAAGCTTTTCCCGGCTATTTGCCGGGAAAGCCTCCCGGTAACTTATCCGAGTAATGAAAGTGCTGTCTGAGGCAGGGTATTAGCCTGCGCCAGGATTGAAACACCAGCCTGTTGCAAAATTTGCGAACGCGTCAGGTTAGCTGTTTCAACAGCAAAGTCAGCATCTTGGATACGGCTCCGTGCTGCAGTCAGGTTTTCTGCATAGTTTTGCAGGTTAGAGATAACCGCTTCAAAACGATTTTGCAGAGCACCGTATGTGGCACGTGATTGGTTAACAGTATCCAGAGCGGTACTCAAGTTAGCAAGTGCTCCAGAAGCCGCACCAGCAGTACTTACGTCAATTGTACCTGTTGCCGCCAAATCAGCTGAATAGCCGGCAATAGCAGTCATACTAACAGTTGATACCGACAATTGATTTGTTGCAGCACCACTTGCACCGACTTGGAATGTCAATGAGTTGGCAGCACTCAGCAGACCATTACCGGCAAATTCAGTAGTCTGAATAATACGTGAGATTTCTTGAGTTAACTGGTTAACCTCAGCTTGGATACCTGTACGGTTACCGGTGGTGGCGTTGGCAGACTGTACCGCTAGCTCACGGATACGTTGCAAGTTATTACCAATTTCACCTAATGCACCCTCAGCAGTTTGACCGAGGGAAATACCATCAGATGCATTACGAACTGCTTGGTTGGTACCACGAATATCACGAGTCAGCTGTTCAGCGATGAACAAACCGGCTGCATCGTCTTTCGCGCTGTTGATACGCAGACCAGATGATAAACGTTGCAGTGATTGATTCAGACTGCCTTGTGATGCTTCAAGATTACGCTGTGCATTTAATGATGCCAGATTCGAGTTAACAATAACCGCCATGAGAATTCTCCTAGGCTTTTAAGGGCATTTTGCCCCACTAAACATGGCGGACAGACTGTGGAAAACCCAGTATTTACCGCCTCCGAAATGTTTAGCGACCTGCGATTATTTTTCTTTAATCTTTTTTTCAAATAAACCAGAATCCACCCAAAGCATGTCTTTCCAGGAACTTTGAAGCCATCATAATTAGCCCTGCAATAGGGTTAATGCACTCTGTGGCAAACTGTTGGCCTGTGCCAGAATTGATGTACCTGCCTGCTGCAGTATCTGAGCACGAGTCAATCGGGCTGTTTCAGCCGCAAAATCGGCATCTTCAATCCGACTACGTGCAGCAGTCAAATTCTCGGCATAATTCTGCAGATTAGATATAACGGCTTCAAATCTGTTCTGCAAAGCACCGTAGGTTGCACGAGTCTGGTTAACCGTATCAATATCAGTTGATAATCCTGATAATGCTGCAGAGGCATTTGACGCATCACTAACATTGATTGTTCCGGTTGCAGTTAGGTCTAATGAATAACCACCAATACCGGTAATATTAACCGTATCCAGAGTCACTTGGTTATTTGTTGAACCACTGGCACCAACCTGGAAGACCAGAGAGGTTGCCCCACTTAATAGCTTGGTTCCACTAAACTCAGTGGTTTGAACAATACGCGAAATTTCCTGGGTCAACTGATCTACTTCTTTTTGTAAACCGCTGCGATCACCAACCGTTGCGTTTGACGCCTGGATAGCAATTTCACGAATCCGCTGAAGATTGTTGGCTACCTGGCCTAACGCACCCTCAGCAGTCTGTCCTAATGAAATACCATCTGCTGCATTACGAACAGCTTGGTTTGTTCCCCGAATATCTCGAGTAAGTTGTTGAGCCACAAAAAGACCAGCAGCATCATCTTTGGCGCTGTTAACTCGCAAACCAGAGGATAAACGTTGTAAAGCTGTATTCAGATCATTTTGCGAAGTGCTCAGGTTACGCTGAGCATTCAAAGATGCCAGATTACTATTGACGATTAGTGCCATAACACTCTCCCTAATTGAGCGATTCTATTCAGAACCTGCCGGCGTTCCGAACAGGTATGAATTCAACTAAGCAGTGTTCGTGCCAATAATCTTTATTTTTTCAATATGGTAAGCGTAAACCTAGAAAAATAAAGGGCCAAACTGGCCCTATAGATTTGGTATTAATTTCTTGTCAGAGCCTCAAGCCATTCATCCAGATGATCCTCAAGCATGTAATGCTTGAGAACCCATGCCTTTAACGCTGAACCGGCATCAGCTAATGCCGCTTTATCGGCCAATATTTGCCGGATTGCCGCCACCCATTCATCTACTTGATTTTGCACATAAATAACTGGGGGATTGTTGGTACGATACGGATAAATATCGGTACAGATAACCGGCCAGCCTAATACTCCATACTCTAATAACCGTAGATTACTTTTTGATTCATTAAAAGGATGTAGTTCCAGTGGCGCGATAGCCAGATCCAGATTCAAGCTGGCAAGTTTTGCAGGGTAATCGGCAATTGGTACAAAATGATGATACTCATGGACATAAGGCTTAATATTTTCTGGACACATGCCCATAAATATCCAATCCACCTCATCTGCAGTCGCCTTAACTACTTCAAACATTATGGCCAGATCACCTTGATGCTGCTGCGCGCCAGCCCATCCCACACGTGGCTTGATACCTTGGTTAGATAGTGAACTAAGTGATAGCCATGGTTCTTTTGGTAGTCGATTAGGAACCACTCTTATATCATCAATCATTCCAACACAAAGGTCTGCTAAAGGTTGTGTAGAGACAATTAAACGATCTGAGGATTGTAATGCACGGCGCATCCTAGATTTTGCGTCAGCAAAATGACGCTTTATTTCTTTATAGGCTGAACTCTGCTCCGGCACGTTAGTAAGTAAATCATCAATACTATAAACCCGGAAAACCTCGGGTAAAAATTCTTTAAGCTGGTCTAATTGTTTAAGTTGGAGATCATTTAAAGCGGCATGAAACACCACTGTCTCCGGTGCAATGCGAGCATATTCCGAGATCATAATCGGTTTGGTGAAATTATGATTAAATCGATAATATTCACATTGTGCCAATGCTGCATGACTAAGAGCACTAAAAGGTTGAATCACTCTGTAATCACCACTTCCACCAGCTAATGGCAGCCCAAGCACACGATTTCTATCATGAAAATTGGTATCCCAATTAGTGGGCATTTGGGCTTCGATTTGGATTTCTCTGGTTGCAAGAGTCAAATGACGGTTAAAGTAAGGATCATTGGCTATCTGAGGAAGCCACTTTTTCAACATAAATGTTTTTTCACGCAGAAATCTTCGGGAATTTTCGTCAGCTCTTGGAGAAAATTCGCTTATTTGACTGACACTTCCGTGATGGACTAAGACTGTATAAGGAGTCCAAGTCACTAAGTATCCCTTTTCCCGTACCTCTAGACATAAATCAATATCGTTATAGGAAATAGCCAGATTTTCCTCGTCCATCCCCCCGACATCATCATAAATAGATTTTCGAATCATCAAACAGGCAGCTGTTACAGCAGAAAAGTTTTGATCTAAATGTGCGCGGTCCATATAGCCTGATTCGTGTATATCCCGCACTCCTAAGAAAAGATGATCCGCAACACTATCCATGCCCAAAATAACACCCGCATGCTGCACTAATCCTGACTCGGGGTAAACTAAACGTGCTCCGACAATGCCAACATCCGGCCGTTGTGCATGTCTGACCATTCTATCTAACCATTCGGCGTGCAAAATTTCCGTATCATTATTTAAGAACAGTAAATATTCGCCGTTTGCCTCTTTTGCGGCTAAGTTGCTTATTGCTGCATAATTAAATGGGTAGGGATATTCCAGTCGCCTAACCCGCTCACCGTAGTTTGCTTGAAGCACATTAATATATTCCAAAATATCTGGATCTTCGCTTTGGTTATCGACAATAATCAGCTCAAAGTTTGAATAAGTCGTTTTCAGAAGCAGAGAATCAACGCATGGTCGGAGATACTCAATTTTATCTTTTGTTGGAATAATGATAGAAACTAGAGGTGATACAGGCCACTCATACTCTACTCGAACGCTATTTTGTGCCAGCCCTGGTTCTAGGTATGCATTTATACCCAAACGCTTTAAATGCTGTTCTACAGCCATCTGCATTGTGGGTTGGTTCATTTGCCCTTGAATCGTTTCTGGAAGGTGAATCAACACATCACTAATATGACCTATTGCAGAAGATCCTAACAATTCAAAGGCTTTAAACGTGAGGCCATAATTTTCATGCGCAGGCAACATGTCAAATCCGCCTAAACTTCTGAACAGGTTACTCTCGCACAGCACTAAACCTGCATAATCTTTGCTTCTCAACATATCGAGATTAAAGTCCGGCTTAAACCGTGGAGTGTGCCTTGTTCCATTAGCGGAAATTAAATCATCATCGCTGTAGAATAATTTTTGCTGTGGATATTGATCAATATAGTCTCCCATACTCAAAAATGTATGCGCTTCAAACTGCACACCTGCCGGTACAAACATGGCCCAACCATCTGACTGCTTCATTATCAAATTATTCAGAAAAACGTATGGGTCTTGTTCAGCAGGGAAACTTTGCCACTCCAACACATCCAGCTCATCAAACATCACATCGGGTGCAAGTCCATCAGCAATAACCGTTAGCTTCCAATTGTGATAGAACTGTTTTGCAAGTGAGTCAATGGTATTCGCTAAAAGATTTTCCTCCCCCTCAAACATAAACATATACAAATGGAATGTTGGCTGAACTGACCAACTCATCATTCTTTCTGCATGAAGTTGGGCATCAATTTCTAGTAAGGCATGATTTTTAATCCAACGTTGATAATCAATATTTAACTGCCACTCATAAATTTCTGATCGGAGTTGAAGTGCAAGGGCTTTTTGCTCGACGATCTGTTTGTGATCAAGCAGGGCTTTCATTAAATCATGGAGCTCAACGGCATCCTCAGGACTGATTGCATTTTTATAGCGCTGAACAATTGCATCGAAGGCCGCTTTACACACAGTGATTAAAAACAGTTCTCTATCTTCTGCAGAAGAGAAAATATTTCTCCTCTTTTCCAACATTGACCGTGCAAGTGACAGTAATGGTAGTCCCGTCTGATTCTGTACAGGAAAAAGTTGACTGTTAATCAGGTCACGGATTTTTTCCGCTTGAGGGTTGATATGCTGCGGTTGAATATTTTTAAAACAAAACTGACAAATTTGCTCAATTTCCTTTAGATTCAGCAGCTCCTCACCTTCAGTGGATAAAATATCAAACAGCAATTCTTTCAATGCGGATTCAGTGAATTCATAGCCTAACGATTTCATCCAGTTGACTAAATCAGCCTCTTGAAACAACGTCAACTGAGCATAGGTAGCCACTTTAAGTAAGACCACAAGCACGACGCGTTTAATGTTGTCTCTTTTGGCTTCAATGGGCACCCCAAAGCTCTCTGCATAACGTTGACCTTCTGTATGGGTCAACCAGTCAGCCGTGTTCAATAAGCTCCCCGGAGAAAGTTTGAACATGGAGGTTGCAAGTGCCATAAACACATTTATATAGTTGGGATTGGGGGTTGTTTTGATATACCAATGACGTTCAGCTGGCTCTTCCAAAAAAGCCACACTGTTTTGCACATGTAAGGCTGTCATTTGAGCGTCATGTCGTCGCCAGACACCACCCATTGTGCCGGTATAACAGCCGATACCATATTTATCTTCTAGTAGTTTCAAGACAAATTGTTCACCTACTTGCTTTAATGGTGACGCCACTAAAGCCTCATATCCATATTGCAAGCATTCGGTTCGGAACGCCGCCATATGCAAGGGAACAAAGTTGAATATAGTCAGGAAAGGACCGATAAAAAGAGGGCCGGAACGATCCGGGGAAAACGGAAAACGATTGTGATCGTATCGCGTTTTGGTTTGCTCTATATATTGTTGCCAGTTAAAAAAAACAAACGGACTTTCAGGATGAATTTTAAATTGCTCAAGTGCATCCTCAACAAAGTTATGCTCTAGAAAATCATCAGCCTGAAGGAAGGAAAAATATTGGCTATTCGCTTGTCGAATTGCATAAATGCTATTTGCCGTACCACCAATATTTTTTTCATGGACAAACAATGACACTCGAGGATCTTCAAGATAGGGTTCGATCACCTCAAACGTATTGTCGGTTGAACCATTATCGTAAATCATTAACTTCCAATGCGGGGAAGTTTGATTGATAACCGACTCAAGTGCCTCACCTATAAAATGTCCATAGTTATAACTGGTGATGCCGATGGTTAATATTCCGTCCTGCTTTATTGTTGTCATTGTTTCTTCCTGAGGTGGTATCTGATGTTGGACTATATGAGTTTACTTTCTCAACAGATAACCATCTGGCGATCCTGTCAGCACCACTTTATGTTCTAATTCTTTATCCATTTCAAACATCAGTCTTTCTCCATCTGCTGCTTCAACTGATTCCGTTTCAAGTTTTTTCAGATAGGCCCAAACAGCCGTTTTGGGATTATTTCCCTTTCCCCAGGGGCGTTGAGACGTCATATCGTCTGGAGCATCCTCTATTACCGTATCACCTACCATGCAATAACTGCCCGGACTCACTAAGGGGGCATAAGCTTCAAGCTCGGCTAAAACATGATCATGCGTATGATTACTATCAAGACACACCATGATCCTTTTGTAATCTTTCGCAAACTCTTTTACCTGAGCAATAATGCTCTCATCAATGCTTGAGCCTTCTAGCATGGTAATTTTTTTACTCAAGGGATGACTGGCCAAAGCGACTTTATTATGGGGTCTGATTTCAACATCTATTCCCAGCACATGGCCTTTGTCTATTTCGTCACATGCTTCCAGAATAGCGAGCATTGATGCACTATGGATCAAGGTTCCTCCCCAAGCGATACCGGCTTCGATTATCAAGTCGGGTTTCACCTTCCAGATAATTTCCTGAAGAGCATATAAATCCTGAGGTATCTGGATTATCGGCACACCTAACCAGGTAAAGTTATAAACATAATCTGCTTTTCCAATGCCAATCTGGTTAAAAAACTCTTGAGAGGCTGATTGTAATGGTTGATTGTCAGGATATTGACGGACACGATCGGTAATATCTTGTTTAAATTGTTCTAACGGCGTTTTTTCCATGCTTTTTTTAACCTTTAATTACAATCGCTATCGTCTATACGTGACAGTACAAAACAAAATCACCAAAAAGCGGGGCATGCTGACGTAAACGGAATTGATATTCTGGAACAAGTTGTCTGACATACTCAGCAATCTCATAAAGATCGCTTGGATAGTGATATACACACAATGCCATTTTGGGTTTATATTTCTTGATCGTTTCTTCAGCGCCCCTGAGGAGAGGCATTTCCATCCCTTCAACATCCGCCTTTAAAAATGTAATGGGTTTTCCTGCAAGATAAGCATCTAAGGTCCATACTGCTGAGCTAATACGCTCATCAATTTCTGTAGCCTCATCTGGAGCCTCGGCTAAACCATGGCGAAGCGGATCATCATTTACAAAAGTACAATTCATACGTCCTTGTTCAGAGGAAAGACCGGCTTTTACTAATGAAACCTTGCTTTCATCAATAGCCCATTCCTGCACTAACCTTTCCATTCTTTTGGTCATTGCTACAAACTGTTTATAGCCTGGCTCAAACGCATAAAGATGTCTGAAAGTCCCCAGGTTTTCCCAAATAAACCTTTCTACACTATCGCCAACAAACGCACCTGCATCGACAAATATTTCATCAAAATTGCCAGAAAATTCAGGCAAGCCAAAATACATGTCTTTTTCCATCACTTGCAGGCAACTATCAACCGAACCGGTCAACATGGCGATGAGCAAGGCATTAAAGGTTTCGATGGACTTTTCATCCTGAAAAAAATTATCTCTAACACTCGCTAATCTAGCGTAATTTTTTACCACAAAATACCCATCAAATGACATGACAGGGAAATCATAATTGCTCATTTCATCAGCAACCTGTTTCACTACATGTCTTGCTGCAATAAGCATGGCGGGGACTTTTTCTATTTCTGCTTGCTCAGGGTACTTAACTAAAACGTTATGTATTTTTGAACCTGTTTTTCTAGTATCTCTATCTAAAAAACCGTCCACTTTCACCCCAAGGTTCTGCAGATGCTCACACGCCCATGTGCCTACAAATCCAGCACCATAGATCACACCACCATTGATAAAATTTTGATCTATTTCATCCACTAGAGGGGCCAAGTTTTTAACTAGTTCAAGAACACCTTCCGATTTATATTTCATTTCATATTCCATTCTTGGCTTTTAGCATTTATTGCAATCGATAAATAGACCGAGGGGACCAACCCAGGGACAAAGCAGCATTTTCTATTTTTTCAGCATGTAAATATGGAGCGATAACCAGTAATGCTTCCGGCTGAATCTCATTCGGATCGTATATAGATTGCTGCTGAAAATGACTTTTCTGTTTTTGTTTACTGGCATCACACAACCGGTAGTCAATTCCGTTTAATTTCGGCAATAGACTGAATAATTGCGTTGAAAGCCCCCATATTGTCAGTTGAGAATGCTGCTTCGCTAAACTGATAAGTGTCTCTGCCTGGTCGTTCAGCGCACGCTGTGCAGAAGACACATAGTTTGCAATATTATCGGTTAGCTCAAATACAGCCGGGGAAGGACGCTCAGTTTTTTTGGCTAAAATCATCAGCGAAGGATACTCAAATTCCGGCGTCGGCAACATCGCTCTTTGACAGGAAACAATTTCAAAACCATGCAGGTTTAACGCGGTATTCAATGATTGTGCTGAATAATGGTAGATATGTTCACGAATGCCCATCCAGAATGCTGTGCCTATCGGTTGTTGGGCATAGTTTTCTGCATCTGGAACCTCAATCAATATATGTCCCTGGTCCATTAAAACGTTATGAGCATTTTTAAGAACAGAATCTAAATCATGAATATGTTCCAAGACATGAAAATACGTCAATAAACGCTGACTGCTAACGGTAAATGGCAACGATAAAGCGCCGCCAGTTTGAAAACTAATGGGTGAATTATCACTGTTATCCTGGCTAACAGGCATGCTTTTTAAATCCACATCCACCCCAATGCAGTTGGCTTGCCAACCTTGTTTATTTAGCCATTGCAAAAACCCGCCCCGACCACACCCAATATCCGTAATAGGTGTGTGTTCCAAACCAGCCTTCGCTAAAAAATCATAGTAGTGCTGATATTTAGTCACATTTTCGGGCGAAGTAATATCAAAATGGTCATTTTCAAAATAACTACATTCATTGGCATAAAATTGAGCCAGAGTCTCATCATCAATATTTGCGACATAGACTAATCCGCAGTTATCACAGCTATGCCATTGTGCGGTATAGTTAAAGATTGATGCATCAAGACCACTATATTCCCAATCGGTCAAATGATGGGTCTCTGCCAGGCAAGCTGGACAAATTTCATCTTTTCTCACGTACTTTACCTACTTGCATTTAACTTGGTTAGCAGCACTTCTTTGTAGCGATCGATATTATCCACCTGGGCGTATTTAATATGGCCACAGTTACGACAAATCGGGTTGGTCTTTCGCTGACCTTCCAAATGCAGAACTCTCAGCTCCAGCATTTTTTCAGAATTCCAGATTTGCTTTATGGTTTGCTGCTTTAAGTCGCCAATGACCAGTTTTTGATCCCAATCGGGACAGCACGCACTGATGGTTCCATCGGCATTCACGGCCATGGCGTAGAAAAGATAACTGCACACACTTTTTTCTTCGAGACTTTGCTGATATTGGCCTTGATCCATCTGCACCTCAAAGCCACTTCTTTCTTCAATATCAAATTCAGGCCAAATTGGGGCGATGCTTTCCACAAAAATTCGATCGCAATACTCGCCAAAAGTATCGTAAAACTCGCGTTGCTGCTCAGGGCTAAGGTAGTTACCAGGGACTTTTATGGTTACTTCACAATCACCTTTATTCGCATAAAGCCATTTGATTTTTCTGACGAATTCTGGAAAGTCTATTTTTACTTTTGCGTGTTGCAGATATTGCTCAGCATTAATGCCTTCCAATGAGATATTCAGACGGTCCAAACCCGCTGTAATCATTTTTGTCAGCAATTCTTCCGTAAATAAAGCGCCATTGGTGGCAAGATCAATATGTTGAACCCGTCCACTGTTTTTGGCTAAAGCAATCATTTCTGCAAGTTGTTTATTTAATAAAGGTTCACCGATCTTATTCATCCGCATGACTTTCAGTGGCTGCGAAAATTCGGCGAGCTCATCAATTAATTTTTCGAATAACCCCAACCCCATCAAACTTCGTTTGTAATCTGAGTTTTTAATCAAATCAATGTGACCAGTCGGACAAAACTGACAACGAAAGTTACAGGCACTGGAAGGATCGACATACAGCAGGAAAGGTGTTTCTAACGGAATCACATTCTGCAATTCAACCCTGTCTTCTGGATTGAGTTTTGATTTAACTTCAGCTTTCATTATTGACTCCAGCATTATTGGTTCGCTGATAACGTTCCGATGGTATCGCGTAAATTACAGCGCCTGTGCCACAACCACTATGTAGACGAAAAAAGAACTGGTAATTGTCTAATGTTTTAATTAACCACGCTGCCATTTTGTATAGTCCTAAACGGTTGTGATACGCCGTGCTTGTCACAATGGGTCGATGTTTACGCAATGTTTTTTCAGCCCCTTGCAACACATTCAACTCTTCCCCTTCCAAATGTAATTTCATGAAGGTTACCGGCACGTCAAAGGCATCAAATGTCTTAACACTAAGGCTAGTATCACCGATTTCGCTAAGCTGACATGCATATCCCGCGCCAGCAAAAAATTGACGCATCCCTGAAACATTTGACAAGGCTGTACCATACAGATGAACTTGGTCATGGTCTCGACTGATGAGTTTTGCCAGCTTCGACTTTATCAGGGACAGATTTTCAGGATCAGGTTCAAATATCCATAACGACTTATAGTGATAATTGAAAGCATCCAGAAGCAATAAAGACGTTTCTCCCTGGTGAGCACCAATATCAGCAATAACCTCTTGCTGATGCACGACGGACTTCACTTCTGGAATCAAATAGCGGTTCTCTGGTTGCATTTCAGCCCCAGCAAACAACCAATCTTGGCGAAGGTGCCGCCAGGCAATGAACTGAAGGTGGTAAGCACGAGACTGAGGATCATTCCACTGCTCCATCACAGTCGAAATCTGTTCCGCCTCTTCCGTTGATAGCTGAGCGCAAAACCAACCATTACTAAGTGGGTGCTTATCGCGATAAGCTTCGCTAATATCATAGAAGTGCACCACATCTTGCCACCCCTGTTCAGTCAATGTTTCCTGTAAATGAGAAAACACCGCATTAGCAACACATATAGCTAATAAAGATGAGTGTTTTAACTGTAATGGTACGTCTTCGGGAAGAAGTAAGGTTACATCTTGCCAAAAGGGATCCTGCTGATGCTGATCCGCTTGCTGATCCACCACAGCTTCAATTTTAATGCCCAGTCGATCACAATAAACTTTAGCCATCCTGCCCAAATTCCCGGCCCCGTAAAACACAAGTGGCTTATCCACATGACGGCTTGGATCGGCAAGCGTTTGCCTTACCAGTTGTTGCAGCAACTGTTTGACCATTGCCATATCGGGTAATGCATCAAATCGCCTCAGCATAAGGAAGCGACTCCTCCAGCCCATTTCGCAAGCAATTCATCCTGCGGAAAATATCGATGAAAATGTATTGCAGAGCCTTTGGTCTCCTCCATCATACTGGGACGCAAAAAATCATCTTCTGGGCGCTCAACAAAGCCATCATTTTTAAACAATTCTGCTTGCTGTTGACAGGATAAGAACCATTGAGCGGGGGTTTCGCCAAAAACGTTATCAAAAGCAATTGCCTGCTTTTGCATTTGCATTTGCATAGCCAAGTTGTATTGTTCATCAAAGGCTCGTTGCATTTTCCCTGATGCATGTCGGTCACGAACAAACGCCGACGCGTTTCCCCCCATTTCTGTTCGTTGTTGAGGATGCTGGTGTAGCCATAGAATGGCTTCAGCAAAACTCGCCTGATCATTGACCACCAGTCCGGTTTTACCGTGTTCCACAATTTCACATTCAGCCGGATTATTTAACACCACTGGCACGATGCCCATTGCCATTGCTTCCAGCAAGGCATTTTCATTCGTTCCATAGTGTCTCGGATTTTGTAGGTACGCCAAAACATTAATTTTATCTAAAGATTTGGCGACATCATGGATGTAACCAGTAAACATTAACAAATCAGTTCGGCCTAAACGCTTCGCTTGTGCCATCAACGTGTCGGCATTAAAGTCGTCGCCAATCATCGTCACTGTGAACGGTGTTAATTCAACCTTAGCCAGATAATAAATGTAGTCTGGATGCAATTTAGCGAAGTTAAAACTTCCAAGATAACCTACTGACAAGTTTTTTTGGGGATGACAGGCCGCCGATATAGGCCAATGTTCCAGACCATTATTACTATGAATAACTGCCAACTTCTTGTTATTTACTTCTAGCAGAGACTGTATTGATTCAGTCTGATAAGTGCAGGCTGACGTCATAATAAAGCGTGAAGATATTTCAACTAGTGCTTCAGGAATAATTTCATTATACAAACCGGAAACATGGCACCAAACCACCAGCCTCATTGGCAGATGACAGCATTTCAATAAAGCCGAAATCGTTTTTGGATGGCGCCACCATTCCAATTGTACAATGTCTGCCTCGGTTATCAGGTGTTTTAGCTGTTGTTCATCAGGTTCAACTATCACCTGATGGCCCGAAGCGATAATCAACTTTATAAAGTGATCTTTTTCAGCCTGCTCTAAACAAACAAACACATGTTCCACATGATGTTCCGATGGTTGGAGCAACCCTGATAATGCCCGTCCAACGCCTCCTCCCAGATGTGGAGTGAGGTGAATTACTTTCACTACCGACTCGCCAAATGTGCCTTGAATCGTTCGAGTAAGACAGGTTGGTAAGGATCAATATTGTCAGGCAGACAGTGCGTCAGCTGACCACAATTATTGCAGACAGGATGTTCGTTGCGTCTTCCTTCCAAGTGCTGAAGCCGTAAATCGTTAAACTCTGTCGAATTCCATATTTCTCTTAAGCTGTGCTCACGCACATCACCGACAATCAAGCGTCGCTCCCAATCAAGGAAACAAGAGCTGACCAATCCATCAGCATTGACTGACATACCATAAAATATGTAAGGGCAAGTATCAGTTCGGGTAATCGGTTGGTTATAAATGCCTTCTGTAATCTTTATTCCGGTTTTTTCTTCGACATCAAATTGTGGCCAACAAGGGGCAAAGTTTTCCAAGGAAATACGATCACAGTAATCGCCAAATACATCAAAAAATTCCTGTTGCTGTGCTTCAGTGATCAACTCTTTGGGAATTTTCATCACAATTTCACAATTGCCTTTATTGGCATATAACCATTTGACGTTTTCAACAAACTGTTCAAAATCAAAATTGAAATTGGTGAATTTTTTGTACTGCTCTTTGTTCATGCCATCAACAGAGATATTAATTTTATCTAAGCCGGCTTCAAGGATTGGCCCCATTCGCTCAGGGGTCATCAAAGAGCCATTGGTGGTGGTATCAATATAATCCACAAACGGGCTTTGTTTGGCGTAAGCGACCATCTTCGCCATTTCTTTATTTAATAATGGTTCGCCATCCTTATACATTCTCAGCACTTTTATCGGCTGACTAAAACCCGCCAGATCATCAATCACTTTTTGAAATACTTCGAACTTCATTCTGCCAACAAAACGGCCAGTATCTTTAATCAGATCTTTGTGGCCTGTTGGACAAAAAGTACATTCAAAATTACAAGCACTGGCAGGATCAACAAATAGGATCATCGGCGTAGCTAAAGGGATGACATCCTGTAAAGGAGTGCGCTCCTCCAGATTAATTCTAGGTTTAACTTCAGCTTTCATTTGTTTCCCCTAATCTCAAATAATTCAAGATATTATCCATTGTTTTAATTTGTCTGCATTACCCCAAAAAGCCATAGCTTCGTAATCTGGATATGGGTAATATCCTAGATTAAGTTCTATATTGCTTTGACGTGCAGTTATAAACCGTTTCACTAGTTCTAAAATAGTTATCGGCTCGCCACTACATATATTGAGGATACCGTTACATTCTTGTCGTTCTATGACTTTAAGCAAATAGTGCGCCACCGTTTCAACCGCCAGATAATCTCTTACCTGTTCACCTCCAGACATGTTAAAAACAGGATCGCCATTTTCAATCGCCTTCTCTAATTGAGATAACAGGCTGTTAGCATGTTGACCTGAGCCATACATATAAAACAAGCGACACCATTGCAGTGTAAAAGGTCGCTGTTTCTGCAAAGAAACCAGCCATTGCCGAAGATTATCTTTAGCCTGAGCATACGGAACATCTGGAAATACCGGCATAGATTCCGTGAGTTCTCCTTCTTTTTTGCCATATTCAAGGCAGGTTCCCGTCACCAGAATATGTTTGATTCCAGCCTCAATCATGGTTTGTAAAAACTGCTTATGTGCCGGTAAAACAACGTCCAGATGAAAGCTTTGTTGATAATTTGACAGACCACTCCACGCTAAATGAATAAGTACATCATGACTGGCTATTGTGTCAGGCCACTTAGTCTCGGGGTTCTCTATGTCAACTTCAATAATACCGACCTGATGCCCCCAATCCCTATTGAGAACATTCGATTTATCTCGTGTAATTACCGTAACCTGATGACCTTGTCCAAGCGCTTGAATGATTAAATGGGTTCCAATAAAACCGGTCGCGCCTGTCACCAGTAATTTCATGATGAAACTTGCAGTTCCGGAATTACCGTCACAAATTGGCCACCCCATTCTCGGATATGTGACTGTTGCTGTATCACCTCTTCAGCAATATTCCAGGGTAAAATCAGTACAAAATCCGGTTTTTTTAAGCTGATTTGGTCGGGAGCTAAAATCGGAATGTGCGAACCAGGAAGATATTTGCCTTGTTTTGATGCTGCAGCATCTACAACCAATGGCAGTAAATCAGTTGAGATACCAGCATAGTTGAGTAATGTATTACCTTTTGCTGCTGCACCGTACGCTATCACCGATTTATTCAATCGCTTTTGTTCGGTTAAAAATTCAATTAACTGTTGTTTAATGTGTTCGGCATACCCTTGGAATCCGGTATAGGTACTCAGGTTGGATAAACCAAACGTTTTTTCTTTTGCTAATAAATTGCTGACAGCCGTCTGTGTACTGCGTTTATCACCTGCATGGCAGGCATAAATTCGTAAGCTACCGCCATGGGTTGGTAGTGTTTCTACGTCAAAAACTCTTAATCCTTCCTTGTCAAAGATCTGACATACAGTGTTAAGAGAGAGGTAGGAAAAATGCTCATGGTAAACCGTATCAAACTGTCGATGCTGAATGAGCTGGAGCAAGTGTGGAAACTCTAGAGTAATGGTTCCATCATTTGTCAGCAGAGTCTTCAATCCCGCTGTGAAATCGTTTATATCCGGTACATGTGCATAAACGTTATTACCAACGATCAGGTCAGCCTGTTTACCTTGTTCAGTGAGTTCTTGTGCCAGTTGCTGACCAAAAAACTCACGAAGGATGGGGATCCCCAATTTTTCGGCATGGTCAGCAGTACTGTCAGTAGGCTCAATACCTAAACAAGGGATCGCTGCAGCCACGAAGTTTTTTAATAAATAACCATCGTTCGCCGCGACCTCGACAATCAAACTATTCTGATCCAGCTGCAGGCGTTGGATAATCTGATGACAGTAGCGTTCAGCATGCGATAACCAGCCCTGAGAAACTGAAGAAAAATAGGCGTAATCATTTGTAAACAATTTATCAGCCGCCGTGACATCTTCTGTCTGAACTAACCAACAGCGATCACACACATACAGTTTTAATGGAAATTTTGTTTCTTGCTGGGTGAGTTGCTCAGCCGTTAAATAGGCGTTCGAGGGTGGGGCAACGCCAAGATCCAGAAATATATGTGTTAATGGTATTTTACAATGCCGGCAATTCATCCAGATAAATCCTTTAACCACTTCGCCACTGTAGGTAATTCGGAATCTCTTACCGACAAGTTATTTACCGGCAGCGGCCAATCGATCGCTAAATCAGGATCTTGAACATGAACCCCCGCTTCAGCCGTTGCGGAATAAAAAGCGGTATGAAAGTAAATCAATTCACTTTCTGCCGCTAATGCCTGAAAACCGTGAGCACACCCTTCCGGAATGACGATCATCGTATCGTTTTCCTGACTTAATTCTTCTGCATGCCATTGGAGAAATGTTGGTGAGTCAGGCCGTAAATCCACCATCACATCCCATACAGCACCTTGAATACAACGGATAAACTTCATTTCCGCTTCAGGAGAGCGCTGATAATGCAGTCCCCTAACAGTCCCTCTAGTGGTTGTCCTGCTGAAGTTCACTTGTTTGATTTCGCGCTGGCCAAGGATAGGGGCCAATATTTTCTGACAAAACAATCTGGAAAACTCACCTCGCTGATCTGTAAAAGACGTTTGTTTGATTACAAAAGCGTCAGCTATATCCAGCGATATCCATTGCATTGTCATAGCCAGCAAACACCAGCTTTGTCGGCATCCTCAATGTAGTGTTGCCATTGAATTGCTGTAGCCACCAAACCTTCTTCAACTAATTTCTTGTACCAAAGCGCTGTATTTTCTGTGGCTTTATTTAAGTCCCAGACGGGTGTCCAACTTAATTGCTTACGTGCTTTGTCACTATTTATCCCCAGACAGATAGTCTCATGCTGTGCGTCTTGCTTTGCAATATGCCATGTAAATGCTGGCCAGTGAACATGAATAGACTCCAACACATCACTCACTGTGGCAATTTGCCCGGAAACCGGACCAAAATTCCAGGCCTGAGCACTAGATTGCTCTCCCTCCCATAATTTTTGTCCTAGTAACAAATAACCACTCAAGGAATCCAAAACATGTTGCCATGGTCTTGAGGATTCTGGAGACCGAACTTCTAACGGAATTTTTTTCGTGACACTTCTGACCGCATCAGGGATCAATCGATCTACCGACCAGTCTCCTCCACCAATAACATTCCCTGCCCGGGCAGAAGCTAATAAAACACCTTGCTGCTCAAAATAAGATTTTCGGTAGCTGTCAACCACCAGTTCTGTCGCCGCTTTGGAAGCACTGTAAGGATCATGACCGCCCAGACGATCGGATTCCGTGTATCCATCTTTTTTTTCATGATTCTCATAACACTTATCACTGGTGATAACCACAATGGCTTTCACCGAAGGTACGTGACGACATGCCTCTAACAGGTTAACCGTACCCATTACATTGGTTGACCAAGTATCGAGAGGCTCACTATAAGATATCCTGACAAGGGGTTGAGCCGCCAAGTGAAAAACCATGTCAGGCTGCCAGGCCGAAATAATTTCTGATAAAGTTTGATAATTACGGATATCAGTGAGCTTTTGTTCAATATCGAGCTTTAATAAAGCCCAATGATTGGGCTCAGTATCAGGCTCCAAAGCAATGCCATATAATTTGGCCCCCATTTGGGATAACCAAAATGTCAGCCAACTTCCTTTAAACCCGGTATGACCAGTGATTAATACTTTTTTATTACGATAAATATCAGCAAACATTACTCCCAAACCTTCCATGGAGCCGTGGTTTGCCATAAATTTTCCAGGCTGACTTTATCTCGGAGCGTATCCATTGCTTTCCAAAATCCCGTATGGCGATAGGCCATTAACGCCTGCTGATCTGCCAGTTTTTTTAGCGGTGATTCTTCCCATGCTGTCGTTGGACCTTCAATAAAATCCATAACTTCTGGTTCGAGCACAAAGAAGCCGCCATTGATCCATGAACCATCACCTGCTGGCTTTTCTTGAAACTGTTCAACTCTCTCACTATTCAAATTAAGTGCGCCGTATCGACCCGGCGGTTGAATAGCTGTAACTGTGGCTAATTTGCCGTGTGATTGATGAAACTCAATCAATTTTTGAATATTAATATTGGAAACGCCATCACCGTAAGTGAAGCAAAAGGTCTCATTGCCAATATAATCTCTTACTTTCTTCAAACGTCCACCCGTTTGGGTGTCTTCCCCTGTTTCAATCAACGTGATTTTCCAGGGTTCTACATGCTTTTCATGGACTTGCATTTCATTATTGGCCATATCAAAGGTCACATCTGACATGTGCAGGAAATAATTGGCGAAATATTCTTTTACGACATAGCCTTTGTAGCCCAGACAAATAATGAACTCATTCACACCGTAATGAGAATACTGTTTCATAATATGCCAGATAATCGGTTTGCCACCAATGGTAATCATCGGTTTGGGTTTTAGATGAGACTCTTCACTGATTCTGGTGCCTAATCCACCGGCAAGAATGACTGCTTTCATAGTTAATCTACTGTGATTAAGTTGCGTCTAAGTGTTTCACAAAAAGTTAAACAAAGATAACCCCTGCACTTTGACATAAACTTGCTGTGCTGCCTGTAAACCCACTGATTTTAAATTTAATTGTGTAATTGCCTCAGCATAGTCGAGATCTTCTATTTGAGAAAGCGTTGTGGTCATACTGAACTGTGAACTGTCATTGATTTCACGTTGTTGTTCTACTGCATTTTGCCGCGTACCAATGCGGGTACGGGCATCGAGAGAAGCATCCATGGCGTAGTCCATATTTGCGAGAAATTCGCCATCATTCGGTGCGGTACCTACCGTTCCGCTGGAAAGTGCAGCGGTAAAATCCTCAATGGTTTGGAAAATGGCCTGATTGGGCCCAGCGACTGTCTGAGTAATAAATAAATCATCGCCAGGTTCATTGATCGCAACCAGATAACCATCACTGACACGTAATTGTCGTTGTCCCCCATCCCCGTTATAGGCATAGGTTGTGGTATCAAATGGTTGCACATCAGATTGATAACCGGAAAACAGATATTCCCCATTTGAATCTGTCGTATTAGCCAAAGCGACCAGTGTTTCATTTAATTGATTTATTTCTTCGGCAATACCCCGACGTGATTCAGTACTATTGGTATCATTCAGCGCCTGCACTGCCAGCTCACGAATACGTTGCATGATATCTCCGGCGCTTTTTAATGTGCCATCTGTCGTGCTCAAGCGGCTATCAGCGACATCAGCATTGTCTTGATACTGCTGCGACAGACCGATTTGTCTTTGCAAATCCAGCATTTTGACGGCGCCAATGGGATCATCCGACGGTGTTTGAATCCGCTTACCTGATGAAACTTGTAATTGGGTTTTAGCCAATTCACTCTGTTGTCTCAGCATGGCCTCTAAGCCTTGTTGAGTTATGCTGTTTGTGGAGATACGCATGGGTGGTTAATCTCCTAAAATGCGTTAATTAACGAATTAAACACGGTATTCGATACTGTGATTATTTGCGAAGCCGCTTGATAGGCTTGCTGAAACTTGATCAGATTGGCCGCCTCTTCATCCAGATTGACCCCAGATACACTCTCAGAACGTTGACGGATCTGACTCACCAGCCCCGCTTGTGTTTCCTGAGAGACAGTTGCTTGATTAGTGCGAGTTGCCACTTGAGAAACGATTGAGCCATATTGATCATTGAATGAGCGAGAAATCACAGGAGGGCCGGGATTGAGTATCACGGTGGTCTTATCGGTTTGCAATGCCGCCATGGCCAGTGCATTTTCATTATTACCCACGCCTGGATCGGTGGTAGAGGATGCGGCAATTAATCGCGTATCCGTAATGTTCATACTTATAGTAGCGGCTGTCGTACCAGTAGCATCAAAGAAATCTGTGCCGGCATTGCCGTTTAGATCGACACCATTACTGTGAGCAGTATTAAATGCGGTCACGATCGATTCGGCTAATATGTCCAGTTCGGCACGCGTACTATCCACGACATCCGTTCTTGCCAGTATAGCACCGCCTATTTCACCGCCACTAAGCTGCTGGGTAATATTAATTTGTGAGGGACCATAACCGATAGCAATACGGGGGGGATTGGTACTATTGTCGGCAATCGTTGACAGTTCAACCCGGCTATTACCGACCACAAGCCCTTGTCCATTACCGATAAAGACATTTACTGCACCGTTATCCTGCTCGACTACATTCACCGAGACCAATTCCGACAAGTCGCCAATCAATTTATCGCGTTTATCCAGCAAATCATTGGGGTTGTAACCAGCAGCCAGGGACTCAGAAATAGAGAGGTTTAAATCCTTTATCCCCTGAGAAAGCACATTGATGTCCTTGACTGACGCCGAGAGAGTGTTATCAATCTGTCTGTCCAACTCGCCCAGTTGACTGTCCATCGTATTAAACCGGTTGGCCAGCAAGTCACCTTGTGTAAGCATAACCTGTCTGGCGGCAATCGACGTTGGATCATTGGCAACTTCCTGAACAGAATTGAAAAACGCTTCCAACCCGCCACTGATACTTAGTGAAGAAGAGCCAAGCAGATCATCAACCTGTTTGGAAAATGTCAAAAAACCGTCTTGCTGAGATTCAGCAGAGGTATAGGTGCGTAGTTGATTGACCAGAAATTGATTGAAGATACGATCAACTCCGGTGACGCCAACACCATTGCCAATGTAGTAACCACCTTCAAAATTGGCTGGCTGTGTACCTTGATCGGTACGCTGACGCGAATACCCAGCCGTATTAACGTTACTGATGTTATTACTGGTGGTCGCTAATGCATTTTGGGCGGCTAATAACGCCGAACTACCGATATTCAGCATGCTCATTTAGATAATCCCCTGCGAGCTGTTTTCTAGGTTAATACCCCAGATTCTGAATATTTTTATGCGAAATCTGTGCCAGTGTATCGCCATTCATAATGCGTTTAATCTTGTCAGCATATTGCGGATCGGTTGCATAGCCGGCTTCATGCAATTTTTCTACAAAGGTTTCCGGATCACCAACATGTTTTAATGCTTCTCGGTAGCGGGGTTGCGACTGAAGGAAGCTGACATAATCCTCAAAACTTTGAGCATAATCATCGTAAGAACGAAAACGTGATTGCTCGGCTATGGGTTTACCATCACGATATTCAAGCGCATTTTTAGCAACGAAATCCCCATCCCATCGGCTATCCGCTTTAATGTTAAACAGGTTAAAACTGGATTGTCCCTCACCATCTTTTAAGACATATCGCCCCCAGCCGGTTTCAAGTGCCGCCTGAGACAAAATAACTTCAGGTGTCGTCCCCATTTTGTCGGCTGCCTGTTGTGCCAGTGGCCACAGGTGGTTAACAAACTCTTCAGGCGTTTTAAAGCGCTGGGGAAAGTTTTTGTGTTCCGTGCCGGATAAGATCTCTTTGCTATCTGCATCCTGAGCATTTTCATGAATTTCTTTCACTGCACGTCGTAAATCCTGTCGAATAGTCACCGTATCAATGCTAAACGTTTGCCCTGGCAAGGGCATATTCGCATTGGTATTTGTCTGACCACCTAATTGCCGAACAATGACATCCTGTAAACCAAGCCCTCCCCGTTGCGACAAATCCATTGCCAATTGCTGGTCGGCCATTTCACGATAGGTTTTGCTATGATTGGAATCGAAAATACCTTCTGCCAAACTCGCCTGACGCATACTTTTCAACATCATCGTCGTGAAGAGCGCTTCAAACTGCGCCGCCACCTGTCGCAGAGTACTTGCCTCATTCCCCGGTTTAATGGCGGATTCACGCAGTTGATTCAAACCATGAAAGTCAACTGCATTTTGCGAAATATTAGAAGGAATCGTCATGACAGATTAGATGATGACCAATTCAGCACGCAAGGCACCAGCCTGTTTTAATGCTTCAAGAATTGCCACTAAATCACCCGGGGCAGCACCCACCTGATTCACTGCACGGACAATTTCATCCAGTGACACACCAGGGTTAAATACAAACATCCTGCTATTTTCTTCTGTTATTTCAATATCGTAGTTGGGTGTGATAACAGTCTGCCCAGCAGAGAAAGCATTGGGTTGGGACACTTCAGGATCTGCTGAAATGGTGACAGATAAACTGCCATGGGTTACCGCAGCAGGACTGACACGAACATTCTGACCAATCACCACGGTACCACTACGTGAATTGACGACGACTCTAGCTGGAGCCTCACCAGGGCTCAGTTCGAGGTTTTCAATTAACGATAAAAATGGAATACGTTGATTAGGATCTCTCGGCGCATTGACCCTGACGGATGCTGCATCCATAGAACTCGCTGTGCCGCGTCCCAATGTCTGATTGATGGCATCCGACAATCTGCTCGCTGTGGTGAAATCTGCCTGATGTAAATTCAGGATGATATGGTCACCAACATTTAGGGCATTCTGAACGGTACGCTCGACTGTCGCGCCATTGGGGATTCGCCCTGCACTAGGTATATTGACGGTCACACGAGACCCATCGCCCGCTTCAGCACCAAAGCCTCCCACCACCAGATTACCCTGAGCCATGGCATATATTTCACCATCAGCACCTTTTAACGGCGTCATGATCAAGCTGCCGCCACGCAGACTTTTGGAATCGCCCAGTGATGACACAGTAACATCAATGTTTTGGCCAGGTTTAGCAAAAGGCGGCAAATCAGCATGGACAGAAACTGCCGCTATATTTTTACTTTTCGGATTAACACCAGCGGGTAAGGTCACCCCCATTTCACGCAACATACTTCTCAGTGTCTGCCCGGTAAAAGCCGTCTTGTCACCGGTTCTACTAAGGCCCACCACCAAACCATATCCCACTAGCTGGTTATTCCGTACCCCGCCGATGGAGGCCAAGTCCTTGATTCGCTCAGCCTCAGCGGTCGTCATTATCAACAGCAAAAAAGCGGCAAAAAAGGTATTTAGAAGAGTTTTCATTTTGCTAACCTCAAAAAGGCATTAACGCGCTGATGAAGAACCGGCTAAGCCAGCCCATCGCATTGGAATCATTTGCCGGTCCATCGCCCACATAAGTGATTTGAGCATCGGCAATTCGAATAGACGAAATGGTATTGGTGGCATCAATATCACGGGGGCTAATCATGCCGGTTAACCGAACATACTCATTGCCCTGATTAATAGTGACCACTTTTTCACCACGCACAATCATATTGCCGTTTGACAACACCTCCACTACAGACACACTGATATCACCGGTAAGGAAGTTGTTTTGTTCGCTTTCGCCCTCCCCTTCAAAACTGCTATTAGCACCTGTGCTAAAAGCAAGATTGTTATCATCCGTATTAGCCAAAGGGAGGCCGCTGGGAAGACTGAATTGAGGGGTAGTACCAAATATCGTTGGATTGTTAATATTATTGGAGCTGGTTTTATCAACTGTCGTGGTGGCCTCTTTTTCCGCATCGGTCCGTTCTTGCAAACGTACTGTCAAAATATCGCCGACCCGACGAGCTTTATAATCTTCATACAAGGTAATATTGCTACGCGTGTCAAAAATAGCACCATCGTTTCGTTCTACTGGAGCAGTAGCCACCGGCCGCACTGCAGCATAGGCCGGGTCACGTTTTACTTCATTACTGACACAGGCGGAAAGCAAAATCAGCGAAGTGATTCCCAATAGTCGGTAAATGAATTTCATATGGATCTCCGGAACAAACATATCTATAAAATTGAGCTTGCAGAGTCCATGCCACAATTGTGTTTTAATCCAAGAAAACTGGATCTCCCTACCAGACATATAAAAGCCCCGAACTACATCAGCTGTAATGTCGGGGCGCTTACAATATTGTTATAGATTTTGACTAGCGTACTGCAGCATTTGATCGGCTGTGGAAATGGCTTTTGAATTCATTTCATACGCACGTTGGGTTTCGATCATATTAATCAGCTCGGTCACGACATTGACGTTTGAGGTTTCCAGAGCTCCGCCAATGACTCGTCCCAAACCATCCAGTGTGGGCGTACCGACAATAGGCACACCACTTGCACCGGTTTCTTTAAACAGATTTTCACCAACGGGTTGCAAACCAGCAGGATTCACAAAGTCAGCCAATTCAATTTCGCCAATGACAGTCGGTTCATTATCCCCGGGCTGCGTTACGCTGACAGTGCCATCGGCACCAATGGTAACGCTTTGCACGTCATCTGGAATATTGATGCCGGGATCCAGAAGATAGCCGTTAGACATCACCATATCGCCATCGGAATTAATTTGGAATGTCCCATCACGGGTATAGGCGAGATCGCCATCAGGCATCAGGATCTGAAAATAGCCCCGACCATCAATGGCGACATCCAGGGCATTATCTGTTTGGATAATGTTGCCTTGAGTATGCAATTTTTCGGTGGCAACTGTGCGAACACCGGTACCAATCATTAAACCGGAAGGTAGTTGATTATCGGTAGTCGTTTGCGCGCCGGGTTGGCGAATTGTCTGATACAGCAGATCTTCAAATACTGCACGATCCTGTTTAAACCCTGTGGTGTTCACGTTCGCCAGATTATTTGAAATCACCGACATCCGTGTTTGCTGAGCATCAAGCCCGGTTTTCGCAATCCATAATGCCTGGTTCATAAAGTTTCTCCTAAAAACACTATTGCTCTGTTACTAACCATTTAGTTGCAACAAGCGTGCCGATGCGGCACTGTTTTCTTCTGCGGTGCTCATCATTTTGACTTGCATTTCATATTTACGCTGAAGTTCAATCATATTGACCAAAGCACCCACAGCATTCACATTGCTGCCTTCAATGGTTCCAGAGGCAACTTTAACTGTGGCATCCAACGGTGCTTCGGTGCCATCCGACATACGCAGCAAACCATCCTGATCTTTAAAAACGTTTTGCAGGTCAGGCTTGACCAGCTTGATTCGATCGATCACTGCCAACTCATTTTCAGCACCACCAATCGGGCGAATGGAAATTGTGCCATCAGCACCGATATCAATTTTTTCTGCTGGTGGAATGGCAACAGGTCCACCCTCGCCCATTACCGGCAACCCCGTGCCGGTAACTAATTGCCCCAGCTCGGTAACATGTAAGTCCCCTGCACGGGTATAACCTTCACGACCATCTTTGCCCATGACAGAAATAAAGCCTTCGCCTTGAACAGAAATATCCAGTTCACGACCGGTTGACTGTACGCTGCCTTGCTGATAATCAGTTGCTGGACGCTCTGTCATTGAATAAACACGGGTGGGCAAACCCTCGCCAAACACCGGCATGGAACGGAACTGTTCCAAGTCAGCTCGAAAGCCCGTGGTATTAACGTTAGCCAGATTATTGGCATTGGTCGCCTGCGCCAGCATGGTTTGCTGAGCCGCATTCATTGAGATAAACAGCATGCGATCCATAGTTAGCCTCTTTTTTCTATATGCATATCAAACAACTCAGCGAGATTAACGCAGGTTGATGATGGTCTGGGTAATGGCATTATTAGTTTCTATCGCTTTTGAGTTTGCCTGGAAATTACGCTGTGCAGTAATCAAGCCAACCAGCTCTTTAGTCAAATCGACATTTGAGGTTTCCAGTGCACCTGACTGAATCAAACCAAAGCTGCCTGTGCCTGCTTCACCAATCCGCACATCGCCTGAATCCAATGTCGCTTCCCAGGCAGTATTACCAATCTGTTTTAACCCTTGAGGGTTAGGAAAGTCCGCCAATACAATTTTGGCAACGTTAGTGGTTTGACCATTTGAATATTGGGCCTGTACCAAGCCGGTATCATCAATATCCAAGCCTGTCAGCCGGCCGGTGGGAAAACCATTCTGATCGGTATCCAACACGGTAAAGGCGGCTGAGTTTTGGGTTGAACCAGCAAAATTAATTTCAAAACTCAAATCAACTGCACCACTACTCAACCCGGAAAACGTATAAGTTTCCGTTGGTGTTACCCCACCATCCAAAGCCCCACCTAAAGCCGGGTCAAAGGTCAGTGTTTTGGTATCCTGGCCTGGAGCAAATTCAAGTATAGTCTGGCTGCCAGTGGGTTCATTAATATAAACCTGTACGTTCCATTCATTAGCAACATTGGTTTTCTGATAGTAATAGGTCAATGTACTTTCATTACCTAAAGAATCAAAAATATTACTGGAGGTAGAATTGGTATAGGTTTCTGGATCATTAGGATCAATGGGTGTCGCGACTGGATCAATATCTGTAGCAGTTGAAGGAAGATTTGCTGCAATATCCACTTCTGTTGTGGCTTGAGGGACACCCGCAGCAACCGGCAACCGAATCGGATCCGTTCCACCCAAAGCGGTAGACGAAACACTGCCATCAGCATTGACCGGAAAACCTAATAAATATTGTCCAGAACTATTGGTGATGTAGCCATCGCGGTTAATATTAAATGCACCAGCTCTACTATATAAAACCTGTTCAGTATCCAGAGCGGGTTTCAATGCGTAAAACCCCTGCCCATTACCACTAATCGCCAAATCCAGCGAATTATTGGTCACTTCCAGATTTCCCTGATTGAATTGTTGTGCCACATTGTTCAGCACGACACCCGTACCGATGGCCGTATTACTGTTCCCGAATGTTGACAGGGCATAAACATCACCGAATTCTGCTCGTGAACCTTTAAAGCCAATGGTATTGATATTGGCGATATTGTTTGATTTCACATTCAAATCGGCAGTGGCGGCATTGAGGCCTGTTAATGCTGTACTAAATGACATGATGTTTACCCCTTAAATAATTTCTTGAACTTCACTGAATGGCACCGAACCGATACCGGCCAGATTTATGGTTAATCCCTGACCATTAGAGCCAACTAATACGCTATCGACTTTGGCCATGACAGCCGTGGCAAATGCCGTGTTTTGTCCATCTACAGTGCCCGTGGCGGTAAATTGATAGACGCCTTCAGGCAACGCTTCACCATCGTTATTCAAACCATCCCACTCAAAATTGGTATAGCCTGAAGCGGCCCCCATCGGAATGGTTCTGACTAATTCACCAGTTTCGCTGTAAACCTTGAGTTCCAGATTAGAAACAGGATCTGCCACATTAATTTGTCCGCGCATCGGTGAGTCAGCAGTCATCACACCAATTGACGAAGGAACCAATACCGAACGCCCTACAAGAGAAGAGCCCTGCAACGCCTGGTCTGACTGCATCGCATTAGCAAAATTAGCAAATGAATCTTGTAAATCACTGATACCACTTACCGTACTAAAGGAAGCTATCTGTCCGAGGAAGTCTCCGCTTTCCATTGGCTTAAGCGGATCCTGATTCATTAGCTGCGTGGTCATCAAGGACATAAAATCCTCCATTTGCAACTTGCCAGGATCATTTTTCTCTTCTGTAGTACTTGTTGTACTTTTACTGTTGAGAAAAGCATAGGGATTGTCGCTCACACCATTTATTGCCATTTCTATGACTCCCTGCGGTTATTTGCCAAGCTGCAATGTCTGTAGCAGCAATTGTTTGGAAGTGTTGGCAATCTCAACATTGTTCTGGTATGAACGAGAAGCCGACATCATATTTGCCATTTCTGCAATGGCGTCCACGTTTGAGTGATAAACATATCCGTTGTCATCTGCCAGAGGATGAGACGGGTTGTATTCCTGGCGAATCGGAGCCTGACTTTCTGTTATCCCTAACACTTGAACAGAACCGGCCTTATATCCTTGCTGTGCATCATCCAGTACCGTGGAAAAAACTGGTTGCCGGGTGCGGTAGGTTTCATTCACGCTACTACTGACACTGTCTGCGTTAGCCAGATTACTGGCTGTGGTATTGAGGCGCAGTGATTGTGCACTCATTCCACTACCTGCAATATCGAAAATGTTAAATAATGACATGGCAGATTATTCTCCTTTAATCGCTTTGGTCAGGCCTTGGAAACGTCCGCCTAAAAATTCAAGACTGGCCTGGTACTGAACGGCATTTTGCATAAACTGTGCCTGCTCCACTTGTTCATCCACAGTATTACCGTCCAATGAGTCTTGCATCGTTGTCCGGTACTGGGTTACGGCTTCAAATGGATTTTCGTTGTTACCGGCAATATGTTTCTGATGAGTCGTACTCAAAGCGGCAGATTTTTGTCCTGCTGCCGCCATTTGCAATGCCGATTGAAAATCCATATCTTTCGCTTTGAAGTTTGGCGTGTCTGCATTGGCCAGATTAGTCGCCAGCATTTCTGCCCGCTGTGTCCTGATACGCAAAGCATCGGCATGAATCCCAAGAGCAGAATCAAAATTTATCGGCATGCTGTTTCTCCACAACAATCATTTACTTGAAATCACCTAAGCATCTTGCATGCCACAATTTATTATCAATATTAATCAATCACTTAAACGTTCTGCGGCAAGCTATAAAAAGCAAAGCGGCAAGCTGTTGCCACTCCACTGAACCAGCGGAATACTGCTGATATAATCCATGGCTTGTTTAGGTATTAATTGAAGAAAAACCTGTCAGGGACGATACATTTGCCAACTGGCTCACGTATTTAAAAAATAGATGGCGGGCAAGCAGCATAAGTGCTTGACCCACAATAGTTTTAGCGTTAAAAACAAAGACCTACAAGGAGCGTCAACAAGTGAAAAAGTTTGCAGCAAATAATGGTTTCACACTGATCGAATTAATGATCACACTGGTTGTTGTCATTATTTTGGTTTCAATTGCTGCCCCAAGTTTTAATGCAATGATTCGTGATAATCGTCTGGCCACTGAAGCCAATAATTTTTTAGGTTCATTACAGCTCGCCAAAAGCGAAGCAATACGTCGGGGAGTTCAGGTCACCATGCTCCGTAATGGCAATGCTGCTGGTGAATGGCATGGCGGTTGGAGAATTTTCACTGACTGGAATCGAAATGAAACATTTGATGGTAACGCAAATGCTACCGACTGCAGTGTAGAGGGACAAGACTGCTACCTGAGAATTTATGATTCTTTGGGAAACAATCTCACCCTCACCGGAGACGCTAAATATCAGGATTGGATAGCCTTCAGCCCCTCTGGAGAGGTTTTAAGCTCTGGTGGAGGATTACCAATGGGAACTTTTACGCTGTGTACTCCAAACGCAAATCAGCGAAATATTGTTTTCAATAATGCGGGCCGCATGCAAGTGCGGGAGGGAGCAGCATGCTGAAAATAAAACAATCTGGCTTTACTTTGTTGGAAGTAATGGTTGCCGTATTTGTTTTATCTGTGGGTTTGCTAGGTTTGGCCCATTTACAGATAACCGCTTTAAAAACCAATCAAAGTGCGGATCTTCGTACTCAGGCATCCTTATATGCATCTGATATTCTGAATCGTATGCGAGCAAATCGAGTAGCGAGTCAAAATGGTCTTTATGTCATTGCCACTACAGATGGTATACCCAACGCTGGAGGTAATGTTTCTAACCAGGATCTTCATGAATGGAGAACAAGTCTCTCCAATGCTTTACCTGGAGGTACAGGCGGCATTAACTGTCCAGCATTTAATAACTTAAATGAGTTCATTTGTACTATCACAATTGAATGGCGTGACATACATATAGGAGATAATGCCAACAATATCAACTACAACGAATTAGCGACTAAAACATTAACGATGGAAGGAGCTTTATGAATAATCAACGCGGCCTTTCCCTGGTTGAATTAATGGTAGCCATCGTTTTGGGACTGATCTTAGTTGCGGGCGTAATTGAATTGTTCGTTAATAATCGTCAAGTATATCGTGTTCAGGAAGCAAAAGCGCGAATGCAGGAAGATGGCCGTTTTGCACTGCACCATATCAGCCGAATAATGCTTAATTCAGGCTATAGAGGATGTGATTCTTTACAGAACCAAAATGCCAATGTGGAACAGGACAAACGCCCCTTAGAAAATGTATTAAATGGTGCTAACGCTTATTTATGGCGTTTGGATATACCCATTGAAGGTAGTGAAGGTACAAACGGTGCATTTAATCCGGCACTTGATGCAACGATTAGTGGTAATGCTCTCGCTGGGTCAGATGTCATTACAATTCGCACTGTTAGTTCTGGTCATGCAAATATTATCGATCATGATGGCACTGACTTTACTGCGCCACTTGAAACCGGTACCGACAATACTTTTACACCATGTGACCCTGATCCTGCCAGTCCAGACTATGAAGCTACTTGCAGCAATATTGCTTTGGTTACGACCTGTGATAGTGCCGCCATCTTTCAAATTACCAATGATCCTTCTTCAGGAACAATAGAACATGCAGCTGGTGTGGGTTCACCCGGCAATTCTTCAGCTAATTTAGGTGATAACTTTGGTGGTGGTTGGCTAAATACTTATTCTGCAAATACTTTTTATATTCGACAAGGCGCTTCGGGTCCTTCTCTTTATCAAAAAGTGCTGGATAACGCATCTCAGGAGCTTATTGAAGGCGTTGAGAGAATGGAAATTCTCTACGGTGTTGATACTAATCAGGACTTTTCTGTAGATGATTACAGAACAGCAAATGCAGTAGGAAATTGGGCAAACGTAATCAGTGTTCGTATAAGTCTTTTAATGGTGAGTCTGGAAAACAATCTGGTAGTGGATGGACCCCAGGATTATTACTTCAATGGTGCCACTATTACTCCTGCTGCTAATGACCGCCGACTGAGACGCGTCTTTACTCAAACTATTGTTCTACGCAATCGCACATCATGAATAAACTAATGGCAACCAATCAAAAAGGTGCGGCGTTAATCGTCAGCTTGATTATTCTGGTGTTAATGACCTTGTTAGGTCTATCCAGTATTAGCACCAGCTCACTTGAAGAGAAAATGACCGCCAACCTTCGGGATCATGAATTAGCTTTCCAGGCAGCTGAAATTGCACTACGTGATGCTGAGAAAAGAATCTCTGCATTTGTCACTGAACCGATTGCAACCCAAGACGGCAGTAATGAAAACACTTGGAATACAAATGCCATGGATCCTACTCCAACGAATGCAGCACCATGGTGGCTGGAGCGCGATGCAGCCTGGTGGAGCGCCAATGGAGTTGCTTCAGTAAACGTCGCTAACGTAGCTACACCTCCCAGATATATTATTGAAGAATTAGTTTTTGACAATGATGATGAAAACAAAGGAACAGGTTCCCCAGTTGACGGCATTGTCCATTATCGTATTACAGCTCGCGGTACCGGTGGTTCTGACCAGGCCAGAGTTTTATTGCAAAGCACTGTTATTAAGAGGTACTGATAATGAAAAATTTCATCTTAAAATACGCAGTGGGATTTATTTTATTAATAAGTAATGGTGCTTTTGCTACAACATTAAATATCAGCAATGTTCCACTTTATCTGGGTGGTAGTATTGAGCCGAATATCATGTTTACACTTGATGATTCGGGATCTATGCAATGGGAAGTAATGCCTGATGAAAATCGAAATTTCAGCAGCTATATTTTCCCACGACCTAGCAATTTATATGGTGGGGTAACCTACGCAAATCAAATTGCAAATTTTGATGATGATAACGTTCATAACTTTTTTACACGATCGTCAGCTAATAATGCGGTTTTTTATAATCCCGATGTAACCTATGTACCATGGAGTAATGCCGACGGTACCAGCATGGGAAACGCAAATGTCAACAATGCTTTATATAACCCTGCTATTCCAGCCCTTGGGGGCATTGATTTAGTAAATCAACAAACCCAGTTTGCTTGTTGGTTTAGGAATACCAGTGACCTCACACAGGCATTCGGGGATCCATGTAACGGTAATCACAGCTTCTGGCCAATCACTTATTACAAATATAATGGTGGCAGCCGTACAGCTAGAAGCAGCTATACCAGAGTTCAAATTACTACTTCAACCTCATCCTCTACTACTTTCACCAGCCCTAGTGGCATTGTTAGAACCAAAGCAGAAGAAATTCAAAACTTTGCTAATTGGTTCCAATACTATCGCTCGCGAGTTTTGACTGCGAGAGCGGGTGTCGGCAGAGCTTTTGCCAAACAAGGTTCGAATCTACGTGTCGGTTTCGCAGCAATTAATCAGGGCAGCAAAACGATTGACGGTGTTACTAGTAATCGGGCGGTTATTGAGGGGTTGAGACAATTCTCCGGTTCAAACCGAGCAGATTTTTTTGACAACCTTTACGAGCGTGTAATTAACAACTCAGGAACTCCTCTTCGCTCCGCCACCAATAGTGTTGGCCAATATTTCGAAAGAACTGATAACTCCGGTCCGTGGGGAAATACACCGGGTACTAACAATGATGCAGAACATCTTTCATGCCGTCAGAGCTATCATATTTTAACAACTGATGGTTACTGGAATGGCTCTAGCCCAGGGGTTGGCAATACTGATGGTACGAGTGGAGAAGTGATATCAGGTCCAGATAATGATGATTATCAATATACTCCAGTAAATCCATATACAGATGCGTGGGATAACACCTTGGCGGATGTTGCAATGGAATATTGGAAACGCGATCTTCGGGAAGATTTAACTAATAATGTCCCTACAAATCAGGAAGATCCTGCGTTCTGGCAGCATTTAGTGAATTTTACAGTAGGACTAGGGGTTAATGGTACGTTAGATCCTGATACAGATTTCGAAGCATTAGCGTCTGGAAGTATAGGTTGGCCAGAACCCTCGGCAGATGCAGAGGAAAATATCGATGATCTTTGGCACGCTGCTGTTAACAGCCGTGGTTCCTTCTTTAGCGCGACAGACCCTGATACTTTTGCTGATTCTTTAGCAGCTATTCTGTCAAATATTTCATCAAGGACTTCTTCGGCTGCCTCTGTTGCATTAAATTCTGGTTCCGTATCTGGTGACAGTAAAATTTATCAAGCACGATTTGATAGTGGAGACTGGAGCGGTCAGTTGTTAGCCTTTAGCATTAACGATGATGCCACACTTGGGGGCGTTGCTTGGGATGCTGGAACACTGATACCCGCTGCGAATGATCGTGTTATTGCAACTTATGATGGAAATTCTGGACAGCCTTTCCGTTGGGCATCAATTTCAGCTAGCCAACAAACTCAACTTGGTAGTCAATCAATTTTAAATTATATCCGTGGTGACCAATCCAATGAAGCCAGTAATGAAGGTGGTACGCTTAGAAATAGAAATCGTTTACTTGGCGATATTATAAATTCTGCCCCAACTTATGCAGCAACCCCAGGTTCACGTTATCAAGATAACTGGGGAAATTCTCAACCTGAAACAGCAAGTCCTTATTCAGCTTATGTGGTGGCAAATATTAATCGGCAAGGATTAGTTTTTGTAGGTGCAAATGATGGAATGCTTCATGCTTTTGATGCCGATACTGGGGTTGAAAAATTTGCCTATGTTCCCAATGCGGTTTACAACAATTTAAATAATTTGAGCAATACCAGTTATACACACAAATACTATGTGGATGGCAGCCCGACAATAGTAGATGCCTTTATCAATGGTAGTTGGCGCACCGTGCTCGTTTCAGGACTAGGTGCAGGCGGACAAGGTATGTTTGCATTAGATATAACTGATCCAACAAGCCTTAATACAGAGGCAAATGTTGCTAGTAAAGTTTTATGGGAATTTACAGATCAGGATGAAAGAGATCTTGGGTTTACATTTGGACAAGCAAGTATTGTTCGACTAAATAATGGCGAATGGGCAGCTCTAGTTGGCGGTGGCTATAACAATACTGCAGACAATAATTTAGACAGTAATGATGCTCAAGACAGCCAGACTGGTAATGGAGTCATTTATCTTATAAATCTTGCAGATGGTAGTTTGATTAAGAAGTTTGACACATTGGTTGGTACTAATGATGATCCAACCGGTGCTCAACGACCAAATGGTATCGCTTCCCCAACAGCAATTGATATTAATAATGACAATATAGTAGACGCTATTTATGCTGGGGATTTATTCGGAAACGTTTGGAGTATAAATGTAACCGGCCAGGATGAGGATAATTGGGACTTTACCTATCTTGATTCCGATAATCCTGAACCACTCTACACGGCTTGTGCAGGAGAAACTTGTACAGGGGCGAATATTCAACCTATAACAACTCGCATTCAAGTTGTAAAACACCCTAGGGAAAATGGCTATTTGTTATTATTTGGTACGGGTAAATACTTTGAAGTAGGGGATAATTCTAGTGAAAATCAAGTCACTCAGAGTTTTTATAGTATTTGGGATAAAAGACTGTCAGAGCTGATAGCTTTTGACCGAAGCGATCTTTTACAACAACAAATTCTGCAACAGGTATCTGTAGATGGCTTCAATTATCGTATTACTTCTGATGAGCTGATTAATTGGACAGAACATTCTGGTTGGTACATTGATCTTGTTAATCAGGATGTAAATTCAGGTAACCTGGGAGAAAGACAAGTAAGTAATGCCATTATTCGTAATGGGCGGATTATATTTACTACTTTAATTCCATCAGATGATCCTTGTGCATTCGGTGGATCTGGTTGGTTAATGGAAATGAATTATGCTACGGGTGCAAGATTATCCTATTCGCCCTTTGATGTTAATGGAGATGGCGTTTTTACATCTGAAGACTTCTTTATGATTGATACAGATGGGGATGGTGACCCAGATACTGAAGTTCCATACAGCGGAAAAGAATCAAAAGTAGGTATTATTCCAACGCCAAGTATCGTCAATCAACCCGGTGGACAACAGGAAATTAAATATACCAGTGGTGCTGATGGCAATATTGAAGTAACGATTGAAAATCCTGGTCCAGGATATGAGGGACGTCAATCATGGCGTCAATTGCAGTAATTTACTAAGGTTACCTGTATGAAAATATTTTCTATTCTGGTTTTTATGTTATTTAGTGCAAATGCATTTTCTGGTGCTAACACCAGTTTTACCCAGACTGGAGTTATCAGTGAAGAATCAGGCCATTCAAATACTATAATAATTAATGACACCGCCTATCGGATAGATAGTAATACAAATGTTCATGCATTGGTTCGTCATGGTGAGTTAGGTCCTCAGCTTCCTGCAGGCGAACTAATCGGTTTCAATACAAAAAATGAAGAAAATAGTGAGCTGCCATATGTCACTGAAATTTGGTTACTCAATGCTAATTAACAGGAACTGAGAACATGAACACTACTCCTCAGAGAGGTTTTACGCTAATTGAGTTGATGATAACGGTTGCGATCATTGCTATTATTGCTGCAATTGCTTACCCATCCTACCTGGAGCAAGTTAGAGAGACTCGTAGATCGAATGCACAGGCTGATTTACTTGAACTGGTAAGTTTTATGGAAAGATATTATGGGGAAAACTTCACTTATGCAGGTGCCAATTTACCTTTCATAAATTCACCAAAGCAAGGTAACAGTTTTTATAACTTAAGTTTCACGGCCGCACCATCCGCCACAGCTTATACAATCCAGGCAGCTCCTACAGGGGGGCAAGCAGCTGATCGTTGCGGAACAATGACGATTAACCATAATAATCAAAGAACACCAGCTAATGATTGTTGGTAACTTAGTAAGTTAGCAAGAAGTTTAACCCCATAAAAAAACCCGCGTTATGCGGGTCTTTTATGTATAGAGTTAACTAGTTAACTATCAACATTCACATGACCATCCTGTACGAGCTTGTTAATAATCTCAGCCTGTTGCGTTGAAGTATCAAATCCACCAAGCCCCATATCAGCAAGAGTCGTACCTTGCAAAGTAATAGTTTGTTTGACGTCGCCACCAGCACCCTCGGGCTTGAGCTCGATAACGGTATCAACACCATTATCTTCAATATGAATATAATCAGCTAAATCCCCGGACTCTTCACCAACAAGAATATCTGCAAAATCAAGTACATCACCTTGCTCAATATTAAAATCAGTAACGGTATCCTGGGCGGAGATATTGGAAAGATTAAACTCATCCCCTGCCTGCCATACAAATAAATCAGCCCCATCTCCACCTGTCAGAATATCATTACCAGCTCCACCAATAATGACATCATCTTGATCGGTACCAATCAATTCATTATTTCCACGTCCATCTTTGATAATATTAGGTTCGCCAGAATCAGGGTTTTCCAAAACCGCATCACCTGAAGTAATAACCGCCTTAACAGTATCACTTTCATTGCCAGCCGCATCAGTCACGGAATATTGGAATTCACTATCAGGAATTTCACTTACGGTCACTTTTTGGATGTAGTAATCACTACTGTCTGATGTAGACTTTTTACCATCAACATAATTAGTAGCAGTAAATTCAAGTGAATCAAATATTACACCATCAGGCAGGGTAAAAGTCGCATTACCTGAGGATCCAGCAGGATCAACGGTCAAATTATTCTTTGCCAGAGAAAAATCTACCGGTTCTCCGTTCAGTAATGGATTACCGTTCGCTGTGGTAAATGTCCAAACACCAACTGACTCACCATTCAAAAAAGCTTCGACTTGCCCAACCTCTTTTTCATTGGCAATAAGTCTACTGACAGTTATGGTGGCTGCTAATGATGGATTCTCAAATCTCATTGTTATTTTTTCTGAGGCTCCACCTCGGTGTTCCAGCTGATTTGGTACAATTGTCCCTCCAGCAACGCCAATGCCATCTGAATCAAATGCAATTTTAGCAGACTGACCATTAAGATTAGTCGCTTCAAGAGTAACCCCCTCCCAGGCTGAACTCCCTGTTTTAATACCGCCATAGGATTTCGATGTTAGTTCTGAGTTAAACTCAGCAAGAGTTGCACTCCAAACAATCGAATCGCTTGAATTAAATGTATTGCCTTCATTCAATTCAACCCAATTATCACCATTTTTTATAAAAAGCTGACCGAAACTAGGCGGTGCCTTTAACGTAAAAAGCAATCCTGCCAAGTCGGTTTCATTATCATTCCCCCCCAGGGATGCAATATCCTCAAACGTACTAGGATTGGACTTATCTTCACCGCTATCAACAAAACCATCCACAGAAAATTGTTTAAATACATAAGCATCTTGGGGTAATTCTATTTCAGTCTGACTTGCAAACTCATAACTGGTTAAAACAGGATCCGCAACTGGCTTAAGATCATCTGGCTGATTAGGATCTGTTGGATCTGTTGGATCTGTTGGATCTGTTGGAATAATGGGATCCAAATCATCCGACTCATCAACTAAAAACTCAAACGGTGGAGGATCAGGGAAAGCAATACCCGGCCCTGTTGTTTCAAAACCTGAATCAGGTGTAATTCGTGGAGCAAGGTAATCTACAACAACCGCTTCGCTGCCACCTTCACTGGTGGGCTGTGCGCCTGGACCAGCAGCAGTAGGATCAGCAACTTGTGTTGGATCTTCACCTGCGAGTAAAGCCTGTTGAATGGCGTCTATATCATCGACCACATCAGCTGCCGGTGGTGTATCAGCTTCTGCAACATCCAATTCAAATGCTTCACTGTCGAGAACAGCTTGAGAATTACGTCCCAGATCCATTACCCCGCCATCTGGAAATTCAATTTCGATAGCACCGGCAATACCCGTGGTAATAATTTCGTTGGGATAAACTTTGTCACCAACTTGTAAATTTCTCACAGTACCGTCGACTGCTGTGGCAGTTGCAGTGCCAATTAAGGCTGAAATAATTCCGGCTTCTGTGGCCATAAAATTCTTCTCCGATGAAATGCTGCTTCCCAAGGCCAACAAAAACCACTTGTGACCATATTTGCAGATAGTCTCCCATGACTACACAAAGCTATCTACTGTACATTGGTACTAAAAAAACAAATATTTTAAAAAATTTATTTTTTTGTTAAGCAAAATTCCAGCCAGATAAAATTAATTCTTGTCCAGGTTTGATTATTGCCCCATATCACCTGCAGCGAAATGATTCAGCATATCGGCGACCAGACGTCTTGGTAACCATGCCTCACCATCATGTACGGCTCGAATAGCTTTGACTAACTTGTCATGCTGTGATGGTGTGATGTAACCCCGTGCTCTGAAGCCAGTTGCTTTGAGTTGATTAAAATCCGGTGTTTTATCCGACATAATCAGGGTCTGATTATGTTCGTAATTTGTCGCCAGAACCAAACATAGAATATCGGCATTAATCCGTTCATTGTTTTGTTCCAACACGGTAATATCAGCTTCAGCAGCGATTATTGCCAAAACTGCTGTATCAACAGTTTCTGGGTCGATAACGGTAATCTTTAAGTCATCATGTTCAGCCAGATTAATTAAACTGGCTATTGTTCGACCAATCAAAACTACGTTAATCACGCGTAGACCTTCAGAATCGTATTGATGAGTTGCCATTGTTGTTCCCATCCCTGAAGCGGTGACTGACGAAATCCACTACGAACAAACTGTTGAAGTCTTCCTTCAACAATACTGAGTAATAAGTTAGCCGTTTCATTCACTGGCCGTCCGCCAGCTTGAGTCAAGGTTAACTCGCGTTCCCGCAGAATTTGTCGGAATTGCGTCTCCAATCGGTCAAAAAATTGACTCACGCGATGACGAAGCCGTTCTGTTTCACCAGTTAACGCTGTTCCAACGAGGACACTGCTAATACCTGGATTTTTGGCACTAAACCCCAGCATTAATGCCATAATTTTTTCACATCGAGAGACCGCATTATCATCTTCATCAACAATTCTACGGATCAAGCCAAAAACGGTATCTTCGGAAAATTCGATAAGCCCCTCAAACATTCTCGCCTTACTGGGAAAATGGCGGTACAAAGCCGCTTCAGATACTCCGAGGCTTTCAGCCAATTGCGCTGTTGTGATTCGCTGTCCGGGATGTTTTTCAAGTTGCGTCGCCAAAGCTTCCAATATCGCTTGATGACGCGACTGTTTATTCTGCGCGCGCGTTGATTGTTGCTCAGTCATCGACCGCCTCCACGAATAAGCGTACCAACGCCCTCATCCGTAAACATTTCCAGTAATACCGCATGCTGTACACGACCATCGATGATGTGTGAGCTGGTCACCCCCGCCTGAACGGCATCTAACGCGCAGCCAATTTTAGGTAACATTCCGCCATAAATGACACCCGAGGCAATCAAATCATTGACTTGTTTCGCATTCAGACCAGTAAGCAACGTCCCGTCAGCATCTAGCAGTCCGGGCGTGTTTGTCAATAGGATCAGTTTTTCTGCCTGCAACACTTCAGCAATTTTACCAGCAACAAGATCGGCATTAATGTTGTAGGACTGTCCATCCTGCCCCACCCCGATAGGTGCAATTACAGGAATGAAGTCACTGTGAATCAACATATCAATCACGCTGGTATCAATACTGGTTACGCGGCCTACATAGCCCAAATCAATCATTTCCGGTGCATCAACGCCAAGTTCTTCCTGTGAAGCAAATTTCATCTTTTCAGCAAATATCAGACTACCGTCTTTCCCCGTCAAGCCGACAGCTCGTCCACCATGGTTATTGATCAGATTAACAATGCTTTTGTTCACTTGGCCGCCGAGCACCATTTCAACAATATCCATGGTCTCGTTGTCTGTGACCCGCATACCATTAATAAATTCGGACTCTTTTCCGATCTTTGCCAAAAGCTGGCCTATTTGCGGACCACCACCATGAACAATGACAGGATTAATACCAACAGCTTTCAACAACACAACATCGCGGGCAAAACTGTTTTTCAACGTTTCATCAATCATGGCATTACCACCATATTTGATGACCAGTGTCTTACCGGAAAAACGTTGGATATAAGGCAACGCTTCAGTCAGAACCTGAGCAATATGTGACGCTTTTTGTGTATTCAAACTCATTAAAAATTTCTTCCTTGTCCCGCACAGTCTGTTTAGTGCAAGCTTTTTTTATTGTTTTTGCTTATGTAAAATAACGACCAACTATAATTCGTTTTTGTCGTTAACAGCGTAAGATTAAAAATTAAGACTTAGATTAGGTTTCACCTGCAGCATCTGCTGAATAAATTGCTGTTTTATCTGTTCCAGATCTTCTTCAGTTTCTGCTTCAAATCGCAACGTGAGACCGGGAACAGTATTTGATGCTCTAACAAGTCCCCAGCCATTGCTAAAATTCACCCGCACACCATCAATGGTGATAACTTCGCCATCATCGAACTGTGCATTTTGTGTAAATTGTGTCATAAACCGACGGCATTCTGCTGTATCTAAATCAATTAAAATTTCTGGAGTGCTAACACTTTGCGGTTGTGCAGCAAAGATTTCTGTTGCGCCACGACGTTGTGGATCATCGGCAATCAGCGCCAGCAGGCGGCAGGCGGCAAATAAAGCATCATCAAAACCATACCAGTTATCGGCAAAAAAGATATGTCCACTCAGCTCACCCGCTAATTTTGCCTCATGTTTGAGCATTTCGGCCCGTATTAATGAATGGCCCGAAGCGCACATCATTGCCTTACCACCTGCCTTGGTAATAACCTGCCTCAACAAGCCCGTACTTTTGACATCATAAACAATGGTCGAACCTTTATGGCGTTTCAGAATATCGCTGGCAAACAACATCAGCAAACGATCCGGCCAGATAATTTCACCCTCTCCGTCAACCACTCCCAGTCTATCGCCATCTCCATCAAACGCCAGTCCAATATCAAGATGTTTCTCACGAACCAGTTTAGAAATATCCTGCATATTTTGCGGTTGGGCCGGGTTGGGATGATGATTGGGAAAGTGACCATCAACTTTGCAAAACAGTTCATGCACCTCACAGCCTAATGCGGTTAGCAACTGCGGAACCACTTTACCAGCAATACCATTTCCACAATCCACACCGACTTTTAGCGGGCGGGATAAAGGAACAGTCTGTTTTACTTTTTCAATATAACTAGCAATGATATCTGCCTGTCGTAACTGGCCCTCCCCACTATAAAGTCGAGAATGCTGTATACGATGATAAATGCCCTGAATAGCATCACCAGACAATGTTTTGTCATTGATAACAATTTTCAGACCATTGTAGCCCTGTGGATTATGACTGCCCGTCACTACTACGCCACAATGTGTCCGCATGTGCTGCGAGGCAAAATAAACAAGAGGGGTTGGTACCGCTCCAATATCAGTAACATCACAACCACTGGCCAGAATACCTTCGATTAATGCATCACTGAAACTCTCACTGGAAAGCCGACCATCCCGCCCGACGATAATCCGGGTCTGCTCCTGATGCTGTGCCTCCGTACCTATGGCAAGCCCCAAGACCCGCATAATGGGTTCACTTAATTGGGTGCCGACAATACCCCGAATATCATAGGCCTTAAAAATAACCGGTTTAATATCTACTGGCCTGACTCTATCTACTGACTCGGTTTTACTCACTTTGGGAGCGGCTGCGCGTATTACCGCAGGAGGCGGCGTATTATCGATATTAACTTCATTTTCTGTATATTCTACTGGCCGTGGGCGTGCTCCAATTTGCGCCTGTTTTTTTGGTTTTAACGTACTGAACCGGTTTATCACCAGCCAGCATAAGGCACAAACAATAATGGCTAACATGAGCAATGCAGGCCAGGCTGCTGTTTTAGCCACCCCTTCAGCAGGCCAGAATGCCAGGCGCCAGTAAGCTCCGGGTAATGCCTGAGTAAAAACAGGACTGGAATGCTGAGCTTTACCATCGCCTTGTTCGATCAAAGTCAGCCAGTTTTGGGCCCCTTGCTGTAATGCCAGACTACCTGTACCAATCGATAAATAACGTTCACGCAGCTTATCCTCCAGCTCAGTCATTTGCAGGCTAAGCACCAGATAGCCTGCTGCATCCAGCTTCTTGGTCAGTAAAATATGCGCCTGAGGCGTATTTGGCTGCATAACAGCAATATCAGCCATACCTTGCATGTCTGCCTGGCGCAGACTATTAATAGTGCCAAAACTGACCGGAATACACGCGTCGGATGTTGGAGCAGCAGGTATAAAGGAAATAACACATGAGGTTGATGCATCAGGCCAGCCAAAAGCTACCGGGTCCTGTGCATTTTCCGCCGACATCTCGTTAAAACGTTGCTGCCAGTCTTGTAGCATATCGATCATACCGGATGCAGCGAGCGCCAGCTTTTCCGTTTGTGTCTGGTTGAATGCTTCTGAAGCTGACTGCTGTTGGTAATCATTAATCCGGATTGCTGCTGCCACCCCGGAAAGAACAATCAAAATCAACAGCAGAATGGCCAGCGAACTCAGCCTTCGGCGAAATAGCTTCAGATTTTGCAGTTTCAGCAGCACGGTTGTGCTCAGCTTCTGCCAGTATGGCCGAAGCCGCCGCTACCACGTTCACTGGCAGTAAACTCGGTGACCTGCTCAAATCCTACTTGCACTACTGGGACGAACAGCATTTGTGCAATACGCTCCCCCACTACGATTTCAAAGGGCGTATCCCCCCGATTCCAACAGGATACAAAAATTTGTCCCTGATAGTCGCTGTCGATAAGGCCCACCAGATTACCTAATACAATGCCGTGTTTATGTCCAAGGCCTGAGCGCGGCAAAATCATCGCAGCCAGGGAGGGATCGTCAATATGAATGGCAATTCCGGTCGGTATCAGAATGGTTTCGCCAGGACGTAATATCAGATTTTCATCCAGGCAGGCCCTCAGGTCCATTCCGGCAGAACCCTCGGTGGCATAGTCCGGCAGTTCAATGGATTTGCCCAGTCTCGGATCGAGAATCTTAAATTGAATTTTTTGCATGATAACGCTCTGTTATTAATGTTATGAGTTCGCGTGCAATTTCAAGTTTCGGAGCTTCAGCCAAGGACTTATGCCCACCTTCCCAGAAAATTTCCAGCGCATTGTTATCCTGACCAAAAGCCAGTCCATCCCCCACTTGGTTCGCTGCGATCAAATCCAAACGTTTTTGCTGTAATTTATGTTGTGCATATTGTTGCAAATCATCTGTCTCAGCAGCAAAACCAACGACCAGCTCCGGCCGCTCATCGGCATTGGCAACCGATGTAATAATATCGGGATTCAAACGAAGTTGCAGTGATAAATCATCATCAGCCGTTTTTTTTAATTTAGCTGAAGCAGGATGCGTGGGACGATAATCTGCTACTGCTGCACAACCGATATAAATTGCCGTACCAGCTAAGTTTTGCATAACAGCGTCAAACATTTGTTGAGCCGTTTCAACCATTATACGGCTGCAACCAGACGGGGCTTCCAAAGCCACCGGCCCAGATATCAGGGTGACCTTTGCACCCATCTCAACGGCTGCTTGCGCCAGGGAATAGCCCATTTTCCCTGAGCTGCGATTAGCAATAAAGCGAACCGGATCAATTGGTTCATGCGTAGGTCCTGCAGTAATGACTACCTGTTTTCCTGTCAGAGGACCGGTCTGCAACTTGCGGCTCAGATGCATCACAATATTTTCAACAGCCATTAGGCGACCTTCGCCCTGTTCCCCACAGGCCTGATCACCGCTTTCAGGACCAATAAATTCCACACCGCGTTGTTTTAGCAGTTGGCAGTTTTGCTGGGTTGCGATATGTGACCACATCTTATTATTCATTGCCGGTGCCACCATCAACGGTGCTTCAGAGGCAAGACATACCGTGGAAATCAAATCATCCGCCAGGCCATGAGCCAGTTTCGCCAGACAGTCAGCGGTTGCGGGAGCAATCAGGATCCAGTCTGCCCAACGCGCCAATTTAATATGACCCATTGCAGCTTCTTCATCAGCATCAAAGAAATTCAATGACACGGGATTACCACTGACCGTTTGCAGCGTAAGTGGCGTAATAAACTGCGTTCCACCATCACTCATCATTACCCGTACTTCAGCACCGTATTCTTTTAATCTTCGAATTAAATCTGCTGATTTATAGGCTGCAATACTGCCGGTAACGCCAAGAAGAATACGTTTTCCCTGAAAAGCATTTGTCTCAATCATGCTGTATTTTTGCCTATGGCTAAATCACGTAAACTTAAATCATCCAACACAGTATTCTGTGCTTCATTAATTTCAGAAAAGAATGCTTCAATACTGGGCTCAGTGTGTTGCTGTAATGTTGAAATACCCACTTCCTCGGCACTACGTAAACAAAACAAAATTTCACTGACTAAAATTTTGCTGACATCACCGGCCATAGTAAAGGAATCTTTATCTCCAGCCACCTCTACGATAAAGCCACCTTCCTCCAAAATGTCCAATAATTCCTCTAAATTTTCACTACTTAACGTGGTGAGCTTCTCCAGTTCCGAAAGGCTGTATGCCGGCTTTTTTTCACAAAAGCGACGGGCAATAATGGTCATTAACCACAAGCCCTTTTTCTCACGTAATCGTGGACTCAAAACCAGGGTTTTTCCGCCCATCAATACAAATCTTGGATGCTGAAGATAAAAAGCTACCTGAGATCCGGTCAATAAAATATACCAGCCAAGATAAAGCCAGATCATAAAGAAAAATAAAATCGCAAAACTGGAATAGATTGCCGTGTAATTGGATGATGAAGCTACAAAAGTCGCAAACAAAGTTCCCAGTCCAATCCATAGTGCTCCGGCCACCATTGCACCACCCAGGGCCGGCCCAAGTTTCACTTTGGTATTAGGAATGAAGGTATAGAGAAAGGTAAAGGCGAGCACAATCATAAAATAGGGTAACAATTTGCTGAGTATCAGTAGCAATGTTCCAAATGGTTCGATTGATTGTAAGGTCGAGACCACATCATTATCCATCACCGTTGCGGCAATTCCTAAAGCGGAGAAGACCAATACCGGCCCGATCATCACAACGCTCATATAATCAGTGAACCGACGTGCAAACGACCTTGATCTTTTGACCCGCCACACAAAATTAAAAGCACTTTCAACTTTCTGTACCAAAGCAATAATTGTGTAAAACAACATGCCCAAACCAATCGAACCCAGCACGCCAACTTTGACGTTTTCTACAAAACCAATAATGCCGGAAGTCATTTCCCCTGCTTTTTCACCGAGTGGGGCCATAAAGTTGAGCAGTACGGGTTCTATTTGGTTATGTACTCCAAACGCTTTGAGCACCGAGAAAGCAACTGCAATCAACGGTACTAATGATAATAAGGTGGTAAATACCAGGCTCATTGCCCGCAGGTTTAATTCTCCGGTCGACAGTTGTCTCGCCATCACATAAGTCACTCGACCCGCGTGCCGTGTCAAACGTTTTAGTTTGCTGGCGCCTTCAGTCGTTTCCTGCCAAAGCTGAACCTGGAAAAAATGTTTTAACTTGTCTATATAGTCTTTCATACTGGTTATCATCCTGATGGCAGGTTTATCCATTAAACTGGATTATCAATGTCAATGAAATAGTGTTGCAGGCCAAATTTCAGAGCAAGATGCTCTCCCAAGGATTTAACACCATAACGTTCTGTAGCATGGTGCCCTGCTGCGATGTAATGAATTCCAAGTTCTCTGGCCAAATGTGTTGTCTGCTCTGAAGCCTCTCCACTGATAAAGGCATCCAGACCTGACTCTGCTGCCTGCTGAATATAGCCTTGTGCAGCACCGGTACACCAGCCAACTGTTTTTATTAAACGATCATGACCGGCAATAATGGTAGGTTTTCGATCCAGTTGACAGGCGATATAGGATGAAAATTCGTCTAATGTTTGTGATGTTGCTAGTTTCCCCTGAAAACCGATAGCGGGTTCTCCAGTACCGGCAATAAATCCATCAATTTCTATATTCAGTATTTTCGCCAGTTGTACGTTATTACCAAACTCGGAATGGGCATCCAAGGGCAGATGGTAGCCAATAAGATTCATGTCATTATTGATTAACATTTTCAAACGTTGGTATTTAATGCCTGTCACTGTGGGAGCTTCGCCACGCCAGAAATACCCATGATGAACCATAAGGGCATCAGCATTGTGCTCCACAGCCGCTTCTAACAAAGCCTGACTTGCCGTTACGCCGGTCACCAGAGTATTTATCTCTGGTTTACCTTCTACCTGTAAACCATTCGGACAATAGTCCTGAAATCTCGATACTTCCAATTGCTCATCAAGATAGGCGATCAGCTCTGCTCGGGTTATCATTCAATTACTCCATAAAAACTCTGGGGTCTGTTGATCTTTCAAAGCCATCACTGCGGGAGACTCTGAAAGATCAACAGACCCTGGCCACTATACCAAACGGGAGTCGTTAAATGGATGCTGTAAGTATTATTGCGCTGAGTATGGGGGCCGCCTGGGCCAGTGGTATCAATTTATATGCTGCGGTATTTATGCTGGGTTATATGGGCACAACAGGGCATATGGTTTTGCCGACAGAGTTGCAGGTTCTCAGTGACCCTCTGGTGATGACGGCCGCAGCAGTAATGTATTGTGTGGAATTTTTCGCTGATAAAGTGCCTTGTGTCGATACCGGCTGGGACACTCTGCATACCTTTATCCGTATTCCGGCTGGTGCCATGTTGGCGGCAAGTGCAGTAGGAGATGTCAGCCCGGCAATCGAATTAACAGCAGGTCTGCTGGGCGGGAGCCTTGCTGCCGCAACCCATGCCACTAAAGCCGGCAGTAGATTAATGATCAATACCTCACCAGAACCTTTCAGCAACTGGGCAGCCTCAATTACCGAAGACTTGCTGGTGATTGCCGGTTTGTGGACGGCCCTCACTCATCCGCTGTGGTTTCTTGCGGCACTAATTGTTTTCATCATGTTAATGATTTGGTTGCTACCGCGTTTATGGCGTTTAATCAAAACGGTTTTACAATATATTGGAAGCTGGCTGGGATGGTGTGAAAAACCGCAAACGACGAAAACAGCAACAAGTGATCAATCCGCTGAAGCCATAGAGATTAAATCTGTATCCGATAAATACGAAAACTAACGTCGGCGATACACCACGCCATGTGGCGTGCGTTGCAAATCAAATGCATCGGTGTAACCACTAATCGTTTCCGAAGCACCTAAAAACAGGTACCCACCCGGGTTTAATGCCTGGGCCAAACGGGTAAGAATATCTGTCTTGCGTTGCATCGAAAAATAAATCAACACATTACGGCACAGGATGACATCAAACCGACCCAATCCAGTATAGCTTTGCAACAGATTCTGTTCCCTGAACTGAACCCGCTGTTTAACTTCATCGACAATTTGCCAGCGGCCTTCAAAGGGTTTGAAAAACTGTTGACGTCTCGCGGGGGAAATTCCTCTTATCAGGGCATGTTCTTCATAAACACCCCGTCGTGCCAATGCAAGCATGCTGTTAGAAATATCGGTGGCAATAATTTGTGTGCTTTTAAGTTTGCTATCCGGCTTTTTACGAATATATTCATTGAGGATCATACTGATCGTATAAGGCTCCTGCCCCGAAGAGCAGGCTGCTGACCAGATTCTGCAGGGTGCTGTAACCCGCGTTTCCAAATCCGCCAACGTCATTTTTTCAAATACTTCAAACGGCCCGCCATCTCTGAACCACGACGTTTCATTCGTTGTCATCGCATCAATAACCGCGTCTCGCAAATGACGTGGGTGACCACGCTGTATCGCATTTAACAGATCGGCAACTGAGGGAATATTTTCATCACGTAACAGCTTGGTGAGACGGCTGACAATTAAATATTGTTTGCCATCACCCAAAACAATGCCGCAGGCCTGTTCCAAAAAAAGTCGAAACCGTTCGTAATCGGTCTGACTAATATCATTTCCTTGTAACATACCTGAGTTTTGCCCACCTTAATTGTTTCGTTCTATAACATTTAGCGGTCAATATGCTTAAATGTTTAGCCGTTATAATTTAACCATACTCTGATTGCTTATATGCCAAAAAACAAGCCCAACATACAGCGACGCAATATTTTGATTACCGGATGTTCGAGCGGCATTGGTTTGGAGGCTGCCAGAATATTACATCGGCGGGGGCATAATGTGATTGCGACAGTCAGAAAACCTGTCGATCAAATCATGCTTTCACAAGCCGGCATCAGCAATTTATCTTGCGACTTGGCAAACAGTGAATCGATAGGCGGCATGGTTGAGGCAGCAATAAAAGCATTCGAGGGTAAAGTCGATGTGTTATTTAATAATGCTGCTTACGGTCAGCCAGGCGCAGTGGAAGATTTGACGCGGGACGCGCTCCGTGAACAATTTGAGACCAATGTGTTTGGTACTCAGGAACTGACTAACCTGGTGATAAAACAGATGCGCCAGCAGGGATCTGGCAGAATCATCTATAACAGCTCTGTATTAGGGCTCATTGCCTTACCCTATCGGGGCGCATACAACGCCAGTAAATTCGCCATCGAAGGTTTGGCTGATACCTTGCGTTTGGAGTTAAAAGGTACAGGTATTACCATTTCGCTCATCGAACCTGGCCCAATAACCAGCCAGTTCAGGCAAAATGCTTTTACCAAATATCAGCAGCATATTAATAAAGATACCAGTGCTCATAAGGCCAGCTATACAGCAATGGAAAAACGCCTGTTAACGCCAGGGCCAGCAGCACCTTTCACCCTTCCAGCCAAAGCAGTAGTTGATAAGTTAGTACATGCCATAGAAGCCGATCGACCAAAGATTCGTTATTACGTTACTTTTCCGACGTATCTGTTTGCGTATCTCAAACGCGTTTTACCTGCCAACGCTCTGGATTGGGTACTCCGCAAAGTTTCTCGTGATGAACAACAGTAGATTGCGCACATTATTTTCACTCCGTGATATGCCATAATCGCCGGCATATTGCTTCCCATGGATGAGATATAAATGGCCAGGATGTCAAAACTTCAACTTCATTGGAAAACGGCCTACAGCATTTTTTTTGGCAGTTGCCTGACCGGCTTCATCATTCTTTGCCTTATCGGTTATTTAAACTTTCAGCAGGGTCTTTTTGAAAAAACACAACTGCTGACTATCTATCTCTTGCCACTCGTATTGATTCTGCTGTTTTCTCTGGCCTTAACATTATGGGTATTGCGACGTCTATCCCAACCGTTAACTCAGATTGAACACATATCGCTGGCCCTTCCTTTATTGTCGGCAAAAAAATATCAGCAGGCCCGCCAGCTTTTATCAGAAACAACTTTCAGCAGTATTGATCAGGAAGTTATCGAGCTGTCGAACCTGACTCATCAACTGATAAATGTGCTGGATCATCTCGATCAGCACCGACGACTGCGCAATCAGCAGGTTCAGATTAAGAATCGTGAGCTGCGTAAAGATCGTGACTTCATAAAAAGCCTGCTTGATACCGCCCAGTTAATCGTTTTAACCATTGATAAAAAATTTGATATTTCGCTGTTTAACGATTATGGCGAACAAATTACCGGCTATAACAAAAATGAAATTCTCAATACCAATGTCGCCAGAATGTTTCCTGCCAGTCATTGGACTGAGGCCAATATCCATTTCAATGAATTACTGGCCGGTCATCAGCGAATAGCCCAACAAGATGCCGAACTCATTGATAAAAACGGTCTTATCCGGCAGATTTCCTGGCTGCATTCGCGCCTCGAACATGATAATCAGCAAGCGGTAATTTTATCGGTTGGCCTGGATATGACTGATAAAAAAGACGCTGAAAAACGCATTATCTGGATGGCTGAGCATGATCCTCTGACCGACTTATGTAATCGACGTAAATTTATTGAAGAGTTCGAAAAATCGCTGCGTATGGCTATTCGGTATCATCACCACAACACGCTGCTGTATCTCGATTTGGATCAATTCAAGGACATCAACGATACCAGTGGTCACCGGGCCGGTGACGAACTGTTGATTCTAGTTGCCCGTGCCCTAAAACGGGTTACCCGTTTTACTGATCTGGTTGCCAGACTGGGGGGAGACGAGTTTGCTATTTTAATGCCTGAAAGCGACTCAGCAGGTGCTATCACATTGGCAAAAAAAGTAATCCATGAGCTGAGCACCATTCAGCTCGAATATGGTGCAGTTCACCACAAAGTATCCACCAGCATCGGTATTGTGCACTTCCCGTTACAGGATGCCAGTATTCATGAACTGATGGGGTTTGCCGATCTGGCAATGTACCAGGCCAAAGCTTTTGGTAAGGGCAGTTTCCATACTTTTTCACCTGATGATCGTACCCGAGAGCAACTGCAAGCCCGAGTGTTATGGAAACATCGAATTGAACAGGCTCTGGAACAGGATCTGTTTGTGTTGTTCTATCAGCCGATTCTGGAATTGCAGACGGACAAAATAGAACACTACGAAGTTTTACTGCGAATGCGGGATCCTGGCACCGGTGAACTGCGACTACCCGGGAAATTTATTCAAATTGCTGAACAGGTCGGTTTGATTCAGCAGATAGATCATTATGTTATCCACCACGCTCTGCAGCAACTGGGGGCATTGCAAAAGCAGGGAAGAAACGTTTGTTTTGCTATAAACCTCTCTGGATTGGTTATTGATACCTCTGTGTTATTGCCTTTACTGGAAAACACAATTGCCGAACATCAAGTCAATCCCAACGGCATCATTTTTGAAATCACTGAAACAGTAGCCGTCTCTAATCTGCAGCAAGCCAAAGCCATGATGCAGGCAATAAAAGCATTAGGCTGTCGGTTTTCCCTTGATGATTTTGGCGTCGGGTTTTCCTCATTTAACTATATGCGGGAACTGCCCGTCGATATCATCAAAATTGATGGCATCTTTATTAAAAATCTGGATAAAAATGCCGATGATCAACTTTTTGTCAAAGCATTAGTTGATGTCGCCAAAGGGCTGAATCGCCAGATTACCGCTGAGTTTGTCGAAAATGCGGAAATATTAGCGCTGTTAAGAGGCTATGGGGTGGATTTTGCTCAGGGTTATCACATTGGACACCCACAACCAGCGTTGCTTGATAGTACTACCTGGTCAGAGTCAGTTTCTAAATAACATTTCGTTGATTGTGCGCCTCATGCTTGTGCAGCCGAGACACCACTTCGAATCATCTTGGTGCAAAAAACATCTTTCCACACCAACCTAAAACGCTAACCAATTGATACTAAAGCATAAAGCAAGTCAGGCATAAAACATGCTAACTGCTTACCTGTTTACATCAATTCAATCTGGAGCGTTTATGTCTTATCTCATACCAAGTGAATTTACCAAAAAAATGGTCGATGCCGGTGAATCAAAGCTCAAAATGGCTACCCGGGACGTATTAATTCGATCTTATATGGCTGGGGCTATCCTGACTCTGGCTGTGGCATTCGCGGTGACTGCTGCGGTACAGACCGGTTTGCCGATTGTTGGCGCGTTAGTTTTCCCTGTCGGATTTGTTTTACTGAATTTATTGGGCTTTGATTTGCTGACAGGTGTATTTGCATTAGTACCATTAGCCTTATTGGATAAACGTCGTGGCTGCACCTTTAACGGGATGTTAAAAAACTGGTTACTGGTAGGCATTGGTAACCTTTTTGGTGCCTTAACCACTGCGCTGTTAGTTGGTATCGCCTGGACCTTTGCATTTACCACTGAACCCGGCGCAGCTGGTCAGGCCATAGCCAAGGCTGCTGAGGCACGGACCTTGGGATTTGCCGCACACGGCGGTGCGGGTTGGTTAACCGTTTTTGTCGCTGGCATTCTGTGTAACTGGATGGTTTCTACCGGTGTTGTCGGTGCGATGTTATCCAATTCAGTAGCCGGCAAAGTGGTCGCAATGTGGTTGCCTATTGCAGTGTTTTTTGGACTGGTTTTCGAACACGCCGTCGTTAACATGTTCCTGTTTCCGATGGGCATGCTGATGGGTGCAGATATCACCATTGCTGACTGGTTATTGTGGAATGAAATCCCGGTTATTTTCGGTAATCTTGTCGGCGGCTTGGTTCTGACTGGTGGCATGTTGTATGCCACACATTACAAAACCGGTGCACCTACCGCTGAGTTTTCAGAAAAAATGAATTGATTTCCTCGTTGGCCTGGCACCGGAAAGTGGTGTCAGGTTTTTTATTCGAACAATAGATTTTGGAGTAACAATGAATAAACTTGCTATGACGCAAGCCATCATGGTGGCAAAAGAAACGAAAGAACTGACCTGGGAAAAAATCGGTGAAGCCATTGGCATGTCATCTGAGTGGACGGCATCAGCCTGCCTTGGAATGAACAGCATGCCAGCCGATACCGCCAAAAAACTGTGTCAGTCACTGGATCTGGGCACTGAAGTGGAACTGGCTCTGCAGAAATACCCAAACAAGCAATGGGACCAAACGGTTCCTACCGATCCTTTGCTATATCGTCTCTATGAAATGATGTCGGTTTATGGTCCGACCATTAAAGAGATTGTGCATGAAAAATGTGGCGATGGTATTGTCAGTGCTATTGATTTTGCCATGAATATTGAGAAAAAACCTGATCCCAAAGGTGATCGGATTGTCATTACACTTGATGGAAAGTTTCTGCCTTATAAGTCGTGGTAAACAAAAAAAGGTGCACTGTTGATTACAACAGTGCACCTTTTAGTGTTAAGACCTGTTTATCGGTTTGGACGAGCATATACATAGACCAGATAATAGGTCATCGCTACAAAGCCTGCGCCGCCAACAATATTACCGAGAGTGACCGGAATAAGGTTGCCCATTAAACCGGCAAAATCCAACGTTGCTAACTGGGCGGCATCAAAATGTCCGGCTGCCACAATTGCCTGGTCAGTTGCTGCAAGCATCGCAATTGGGATCATGTACATATTGGCAACCGAATGTTCAAAGCCCATGGCCACAAATCCGGAGATGGGAAATAATACGGCCATCACCTTATCGGTCACACTGCGGGAGGCATACACCATCCAGCTGCTTAAACAGACCAGTACATTACAGAGTAAACCGCGTATGAAAGCCTCGGTGAGTGAATGATCTACTTTTAACAAACCAGTTTTGATGGCCGTCACCCCCACACCGTAATTTCCATCTGTCAGATAACCAGATAGATACACCAGATATACTGTAACCAGTGCACCCACCAGATTGCCGACATAGACAATACCCCAGTTACGCATTAAGGACTTGAAGCTCACCTGTCCTTTGGCATAGGCCATTACCACCAGCGTATTCCCGGTAAACAGTTCGGCTCCAGCAATTACCACCAAAATGAAGCCCAGAGCAAATACCAACCCACCTGCCAGTCTTGCAAGGCCATAGGCGGTACTAGCATCGGTTATCACCACCGTGTAATACATAGCAGCAAACGAGATAAATGCCCCAGCCATCAGGGATAGAATGACCAATGGAATAAGCGCCATATTGGCCTTATCCACACCGACGGTTTTGACTTTTTCCGCGACTTCCGCTGGCGTGAAAGCATCGACAAACTTGCCGAAATCAGACATGAGTTAGTTACCTGTGAGAAATGGGGACAAAGTCAAGCATTATATCAGTGACTTGCTGCGCTTTGCTGGGATTCCATTCCCAAATTAAGCAATGATTATTGAGGCTCAACAGGCAATACAGGCGAAATAATCTTTAACCAAAGTCTGAATCATGGTTTCATTAAACTATCGAGTTGGGTCAGTTTTACCCAACTCGATAAATGATTCCCGTTTAAACAGGGTCTGTTGCTCTTTCATCTCCGCCTCTGTTGTGAGCTGAAAAAACGTCAATCAAGGCACGAGGAGCGGCTTTTAGTTATTCTAAATAAGTGACGAGCAACGCAGACCGGCGCGCGCCTCCCTGGCGCGCCGGCATACAGTCCATCCGTGGACATAAGTGGCGCTTTTTCAGGCACAACCCGAAGGGCTGGGACTATTTTTGCGCCCGCCTGCGTTGTCAATCACTTATGTAGTAAGGCTACAATACGTGCTTTCCGCCTTGCCGGACACAAAAATAGTCGCCAGCAGTGGTGGAGATGGAAGATAAACACGCCCTAGTGCATCAGCTCACTGGTAAAGGTTAATTCTTCATCCTGCACATCTACCTTGATAACCTGTCCGGCCACAAAGCGACCAGACAATAAAGCCTGGGCTAACGGGTTTTCCAACTCATGCTGAATGACCCGTTTTAAAGGTCTGGCCCCATAGACCGGATCAAAACCTGCTTCAGACAGCATATCCAGTGCCGCATCAGATAATTCCAGTCCCATTTCTTTTTCTGCCAGACGTTGGCGCAAATGTGACAGCTGGATATCAGCAATCGCCCGGATTTGTGATTTCTGTAACGGATGAAATACCACCACATCATCCACACGGTTAATAAACTCCGGGCGGAAATGCTGGCCAACAATTTCCATCACTGCATTTTTCATGGCGTCATAATTGTCTTCGCCGGCCATTTCCTGAATCACATTGGAACCCAGATTAGAGGTCATCACAATAACGGTGTTTCTAAAATCAACCGTCCGACCCTGTCCATCGGTCAGCCGACCGTCATCCAGTACCTGCAACAGAATATTGAATACATCCGGATGCGCTTTTTCGACCTCATCCAGCAGGATCACTGAATAAGGTTTGCGGCGCACCGCTTCCGTCAGATAACCGCCTTCTTCATAGCCGACATAACCGGGAGGTGCGCCGACCAGACGGGCAACTGAATGTTTTTCCATAAATTCGGACATATCAATTCGCACCATCGCTTCTTCAGTATCAAATAAAAACGTTGCCAGAGATTTGCATAGCTCGGTTTTACCCACCCCCGTTGGCCCTAAAAACAGGAATGAACCGTTAGGACGATTGGGATCTGATAAACCGGCACGACTGCGACGAATCGCATTTGCGACTGAGTTGACTGCTTCGTCCTGACCGATAACCCGTTCGTGCAAAGCTTCATCCATTTTCAGCAGTTTATCGCGTTCACCTTCCAGCATTTTGGACACCGGTATCCCGGTCCATTTGGAAACCACTTCAGCAATTTCTTCTTCGCCGACACGATTCCGCAGCAAGGTGAAGTCCTGCATTTCTGCCTGGGTGGCAATATCCAACTGTTTTTCTAACGCAGGGATACGGCCATATTGCAGTTCGGACATTTTTTCCAGATTACCGCTACGATTGGCCGATTCCAGTTCCAGCCGAGCTTTTTCCAGTTCTTCCTTGATGTGCTGACTACCATGTAAAGCCGCTTTTTCTGATTTCCAGACTTCTTCCAGATCGGTATATTCGCGGGCCAGTTTTTTCATTTCGGTTTCCAGCGTATCCAAACGTTTTTTGGAAGCTTCATCCGATTCTTTCTGCAACGCTACACGCTCAATTTTTAACTGAATCAAACGCCTTTCCAGCCGATCCAAAACTTCCGGCTTGGAATCAATTTCCATACGGATCCGACTGGCCGCTTCATCAATCAAATCAATGGCTTTATCCGGCAGATTCCGGTCGGTGATATAACGATGCGATAAGGTCGCTGCAGCAACGATGGCCGGATCGGTAATATCCACACCGTGATGCACTTCATAACGCTCACTCAGGCCACGCAGAATGGCAATGGTAGATTCCACACTGGGTTCGCCCACCAGCACTTTCTGGAAGCGACGTTCCAGAGCGGCATCTTTTTCAACATATTGGCGATATTCATCCAGCGTAGTCGCGCCGATACAATGCAACTCACCTCGGGCCAAAGCAGGTTTCAGCATATTACCGGCATCCATCGACCCTTCGGCTTTACCAGCACCGACCATGGTGTGAATTTCATCGATAAACAGAATGATCTGACCTTCCTGTTTAGACAGGTCACTGAGTACCGCTTTTAGACGTTCTTCAAATTCACCACGGAATTTGGCACCAGCAATTAACGATCCCATATCGAGGGAAAGCACTCGTTTGTTTTTCATGCCTTCAGGCACTTCACCGTTAACAATACGCTGGGCTAAACCTTCAACAATCGCTGTTTTACCGACGCCGGGTTCACCGATCAATACCGGATTGTTTTTGGTACGACGTTGCAAGACCTGGATGGTGCGGCGAATTTCATCATCACGACCAATCACTGGATCCAGCTTGCCACTTTCGGCACGAGCAGTTAGATCAATAGTGTATTTTTCTAGCGCCTGGCGCTGTTCTTCGGCATTTTGATCAGTCACGCGTTCGCCCCCACGAATTTTGTCTATCACGTTATTAATATTGGTTTTGTTAGCCCCATGCTTGCGTAGCAATTCACCTGTTTGATTTTTTTCCTCAACCGCAGCCAGTACCAAAAGCTCACTGGAAATAAATTGATCCTGACGTTGCTGAGCCAATTTATCCGTTTGATTTAATAATCGGTTCAAGTCTGAAGATATGCGGATATCCCCATTACCACCTTCAACTTGGGAAAAACGGTTTAACTGTGCTTCCAGATCAGCCTGATAAGCTGGAACGTTAACACCGCTTTGGGCCAGTAACGGTTTTACCGTGCCCCCTTGCTGATTTATTAACGCCAACAATAGATGGGCTGGTTCAATAATCTGATGATCGCGCCCGACCGCCAGACTTTGTGCGGCGCCAAGTGCTTCCTGGAACTTGCTGGTGAGTTTATCGATTTGCATCGTAATATCCCTGTAAAAAATAAGTTAATTACAAAATGGGGGGTACACAAGATAATCTCAAGAGGTCGAAACAGAATTTATTTTTTTGCTGAAAAGGCTAATTCATATTTCGGTCATTAAAATTTGCCAAACTGTTAAATTGCTTATCGGACTTCACTACATACTATGCTTAAACACTGGAAATTGCTGGCCTCACGTTTTTGGGGCAATTGGCTAGGATTAGCATTAATGCGATTATCCGTTTATCTCTCGCCCACCAGCAGATCACTCATTGCCTCCATTATAGGCAAGAGCTTAAGCGTATTTGCAGCTAAAAAATGTTTTGTTGCCAAACGCAATATTGCACTTTGCTTTCCGGAGTTATCAAAATCTGAACAGAAAATATTACTGAAAAAAACCTTATACAGTGTCGGCATGATGCCGCTTGAGACGGCACTCAGTTGGTGGGCCTCAGATAGATCTCTTTTAACAATCGTTGATTATGACGGTCTCGAACATCTGCAATCGGCTGTAAAGAAAGGTCGTGGTGTCATTCTAATGACCGGCCATTTTACCAGCATGGAATTGGGCGGTCGTTTGATGATGCTAAAACATCCCATGCATGTGATGTTTCACAATATGAAAAACCCACTGTTCAATCAGGTAATGCTGCACTATCGGCATAAACACAGTGAAGGTAGTCTGCTCCAAGCCGATATCAGGGGTTTATTGCGGGCGCTAAAAGCCAATAAAATCGTCTGGTATGCCCCTGATCAGGATTTCGGTGGCAAAACCTCGGTCTTTGCCAAGTTTTTTAATCTTCCAGCTGCCACGATAGTTGCCCCATCTCGTCTGGCTGAAAAATCTGGTGCAGTGGTTATACCTTTTATGCCTTGCCGTCAGCCAGATGGACGTTATTTGATGAAATTATTTCCAGCGCTGGAAAACTACCCCTCTGGTAATACTCTGCAAGATGCACAAAAGTTAAATGATTGGCTGGAAGCCCAAGTAAAACAGTACCCCGAACAGTACCTTTGGGTTCATCGCCGCTTCAAAACCCAGCCAGATGGACGCGGCAAGTTATATATCCAGCCAACCAAAAGCACCTAATTAAATGTGACAGTCACTGTCATATTTCCGACATCAGAATTACACACTTTTAAACTAAGGTTATCCCAATGAGCAAACGACTCCGTGCCAATTCATGGGGTTGATTCACCAACTTGGGAGCAATGATCAGATGAATGCATCAGTTTCAGGTGAAACCATTATCTGGCGGTTAACTGATGGAAAACCAGGTCATGAAAGTCAGTCATTGGGTCTGGCTCATGCATTGCAACGCATGCGTCCGTGTCAATTGATTGATATTCCGGTATCAGGAAAATTAGCGCCATTTTATCAATGGTTATCTGGAGTCTGGCCTGCCGGAGCAGGTTTACCGCTTCCAGATCTTATTATAGGTGCAGGTCATCGCACACATTTTTCGATGCTTGCCGCCAAGCGTGCTTATGGTGGTAAAACAGTCTTGATGATGCAGCCTAGCCTACCGGTAGGATTATTTGATCTCTGTCTTATTCCTGAGCATGACGAATACCATGGCGGTGGCAATTTTCTGCAAACCCGCGGCGTATTAAACCCATTAAATGCTACAGGTTCTCATCATGCCAATCAGTCGTTGATTATGCTCGGCGGTCCTTCTAAACACTGCGGTTGGGATAACACAGAATTGATGCAATATATTCGTAAACTGCTCTCTGATAATCCCAATACTCATTACACATTAACTACGTCTCGCCGCACACCAGCTGAAACCTTACAGTCAGTGCAATTATTGGAAGCAACCAATCTTGAAGTGGTGCCATTTGAGCAAACTGCTGCTGGATGGGTGGCGGAGCAACTGGCCAGAGTCAGTAGCGCCTGGATCAGTGAAGATTCGGTATCAATGGTCTATGAAGCACTTACGGCAAGGGTTGCGGTAGGCACTTTACCAGTGCCGGTTAAACGCCAAAACCGGGTCAGTAACGGTTTGCAAAAATTATTGACTGAGAAACTGATTGTCCGTTTTGACCATCAACAAAACTATCAACAGGCTTTACAACCGGTAAATGGCTTTATTGAAGCCGATAGATGTGCAGAATGGATTGAGGCTAATTGGTTATCACAACTGGTACCGGGTCGCGCAGCCATTGCCAACACCTAACTTTTATAGTTTATTTTGACGAAACTGACCGTTGTTCAAGTATTGCCCTCGTTGGCGTCAGGCGGCGTCGAACGTGGTACGCTGGAGGTCGGCAAGTTTTTAATTCAGCAAGGTCACCGATCTATCGTAATTTCTGCTGGCGGGCGACTGGTCAAAAAACTTACCAGGCAAGGCAGTAAACATATCAGCTGTCCTATTGGACGAAAATCCTTGCTAACGCTAAGGCAGATCCCCAAATTACGTCGTTTTTTACTCAGTGAAAAGGTAGATATTGTGCATGCCCGCTCACGGCTACCGGCATGGATTTGTTATCTCACCTTGAAAACTATCCCACATCGACAACGACCACGGTTTATTACCACCGTTCATGGCCCTTATTCAGTAAATGCATACAGCGCCATTATGACCAAAGGCGAAAAGGTCATTGTGATCTCAGAAATGATTCGTGAATACGTACTTCGCCATTACCAGGTTAATAGTGACAAGCTGCAATTAAATTACCGGGGCGTTGATACAGCAGATTTTCCTTTCGGTTATCAACCAAATGCTGCGTGGCAGACGCAATGGTATCAGCAGTTTCCGCAAACTCGCGACAAACTTCTATTATGTTTGCCCGCACGAATTACCCGTTGGAAAGGCCAGCATGATTTTATAGAGCTTATTGCAGCACTTAGCAAAATAAATCCTCAAGTTCATGGTCTGATCGTTGGCGAAACCAAGCCTGGCAAAAAACGTTATTTACAGGAAATCACCGACCGAATTGCCGAACTAAACGTGCAATCTCACATCACTTTTACTGGGCACCGCAGCGATATCCGCGACATAATGGCGATGTCGAAAATCGTATATTCGCTCTCCACAGAACCGGAGGCCTTTGGCCGCATCCCGCTTGAAGCGTTAAGCCTAGGTAAACCAGTGATTGCGTATAACCATGGTGGTGTTGCTGAACAGCTGAATCGTATATTGCCAGCCGGTCTTATTACACCCGGAGATAAAGCTGCTTTACAGGCAAAAAGTCTGCAGTGGCTGATCACACCACCTGAGGTGCCAAAAAATCAGGAGTTTTCGCTAAAAAGCATGCTGGAGAATACGCTCGCTATTTATCATTCGCTCGCAGTACCAGAAAAAGCTTCATGAAAATTGCTCAGGTACTTGCCAGCCGTGGCGACGGTGGTTTGGAAAAACATGTATACGAACTTAGTCTTGCGTTAGCTGAACGTGGCCATGAAATCACGGTTATTGCCGACCCAGTATTTATTCGAAAATTGCCAACACATATTCAAAGCATTGCCATCCCCAGCCATTACAGTCGCCACGATCCAAGGCTGTTATGGTCACTGGGAAAGTCATTTCGTCAGGGACAGTTTGATATTGTGCATGCGCAGGCAAATAAAGCCGCAACACTGGTGAATTCGTTGCGTTATTTTTTTTCAGGTCAACGTGTCGCAACTTTACACAATATCAAACGACAGCTCGGAGCTTATCGGCATTTTAATCAGGTTATTGCTGTAAGCAAGCATCTCGCAAAACCCTTTGCCGATGAAAACGTCACGGTGATTTATAACGGCATCCGAACGCCGCTCATCACAAAAGGCCTACAAGAAAAACCGAATGCATTCCCACTTTTGCTGGCAGTTGGCAGACTGGTGCCTGCTAAAGGCTTTGATGTACTCATTAAGGCGGTTGCAGATCTGCCGGTTACCTTATGGATTGCTGGCGACGGTCCGCAAAAAGAACATCTTCAATCATTGATAGATGCGCTTTCAACTACTGCAGATATCCAATTAATAGGCGATCGTCAGGATATTATTCCGTTAATGCAGCAAGCCGATGCCCTGATTATCAGCTCGCGGCGCGAAGGCTTTTCTTATGTTTTCAATGAAGCACTGCTCACACAATGCCGAGTTTTGGCAACAGATGTGCCGGTCGCCAATGAAATCTTATCGGAAGAGTTAATTGTGCCAATTGATGACCCTCAGGTATTAAAAGAGCGTCTACAAAGTTTGTTAGCTGATATGAGCCAATGGTCGGCCCTGATGCAAAAACCCTATGCTGTTGCTGAGCAATGCATGACCTTAACGGCCATGACCGATCAGACGCTGGCACTCTACCGTAAGTTGATCTCATCATGAAATCGCCTCATATTCTAGTGATAAAACATGGCGCTTTCGGTGATTTACTACAGGCAGATGGCGTATTGCATGATATTAGAGTGTATTTCGACCATGCTCGAATATCTTTACTGACCTCATCCGCCTATCAATTGCTAATGCAGCGCAGCCCCCATATCGATTTTGTCTTAACAGATAAGCGATGGCCGTTATGGCGAGTGTCAGATTGGTGGCTACTCAGAAAAACATTAAGAGAGCAGGATTTTGATCTGGTGATTGATTTGCAGAACACGCAACGCACTCGACTGTATAGAAAGCTATTATTGCCAAGATCGCCATGGGTTCAACGTGCGACTAAACATACTCCAGTCAGTGGCTTACAAGGCCAGATTGAGTTGTTGCAACAAGCAGGAATTGATAGTCAATATGCCCGGCAAGCAGATTTACGCTGGCTGGCAGATGATATGCAACAGTGGCTGACTGAGTGCGAAATTAACTCTGGTTTTATTTTATTATTGCCCGGTTGCTCGGCCAGACGTCCCGAAAAACGCTGGCCCTTCTATCCTCAACTTGCTGAAACATTAGCCACAAAAGGCATCAATGTTGTCACCGTGCTCGGGCCAGATGAAAGTCAATTAGCCGAGCAATTTAATGGCAAATTGTTAAAAGATCTCAACTGGTTTCAACTGGCCGGTGTTATTCAACAAGCCGGTTTTGTGATTGGCAACGATTCCGGCCCAAGCCATCTGGCTGCGCATCTGGGTAAGGCCGGTATGGCGATTTTTGGACCGCACAGCTGTGCCCAGCGTGCTGAAATTGAACGTAAACAATTCAAGCCTTACAGCATCAGTTCATTGTCAGAACTGAATGTCGAGACAATCATTGCTTACTTACAAGCTCAAGGTGTCGTTTCAAGCTGAATGCTCAGCAGAGGAATGCTGCAAATCAACTGTCAGTGCCCAACCAACACCTAACCAGACCAGGGCCGCCACCCAGTTGTTTAACAAGCTGATACCACCAATTAATGGCCAAAAACTCAGTAGCAAAATCGCCGAACTGATGGTCAGCAACAGCCAGCTTTTTTGTCGCCATAATGACATCAATGCCTGGTGAAAGATCGCCAACACCATCAAGCAAAATAAACTTACTCCAACAATACCGGTTTCCGCACCAATATGCAGATACAGATTATGTGGATGTGTACATTCAAGAGGAGTGTTAGCCATTACCGCTAGTTCATTACAAACAGCTTGATAACTGTGCAGACCACTACCAAACCACGGATAGTGCTGCCAAACTTCGAAGGCCCCGCGAAACACCTGGCCATAATCCGATTCCCGGAAATTCTGTAATTTTTCGACCGTACTAAACACCATCCGCTGCGATATCTCCGGTAGCAAAAACATCAAAGCAATAATGATTAAAATAAGTAGCAATCCGCCCAGCACCACCAGTTTTTGTCTGGCAGGATATTGCAGCGCCACCCCGAGTAATACCATTAAGCTAGCCGAAACACACAACATAAACGCCATGCGCTCGCCTGTGATAAAAATTAACAATAAAAAGCTCAGCAAAATACCAACGATAAACAGCACTTGCCGATAGGTAGACTGCAAACTGGAAAATACTGCTAGCGCAAGCAATAAGATAAATTCCACCCGCACCATCATAATCCCAGCCACTGGATTACGAAACGGCCCGGTCAACCGGTTTTCTGGAGCAATAGGAATACCAAACCAGTCCACACCTGTTACATATTGCCAGCCAGTATCCAAGACAATAAATAGAGATGTGAATAGCAAGGCGATGAGAAAGTGTTTTTGTCGGTCGCGGCTTGTTAATAACCAGTAAGCTAATGCTGCGGCAAATAAAGGCCAGCGCATAAAGGTAATGGCGTATAGCAAGCTATCAGACGGATCAACGCTAAGAGGTAAGTTTACAAGCAATAAATAAGCCCATAAAAGCAGACTTAAACGAAACCAGGGCTTTCTCGCCCAAAGCCAGTCATGTCGCTGAAACGACCAAATTAAAAACAGAATGCCAGTTAACAGTACAGTCAAATCGGCAATGGCCCGCGAAAATAACAATAATGCCGGTAATAACCATGGCAGTGCAGTTTGGGAGTAACGAACCCAGGTGGGAGTAGTGTCGGTTATCATCAAAGTCTTTCAGTGCAGGCAAAATAACTTCTCAGACTACCTAGGGATTAAGACACTATGATGAAAATTAGGGTCGGGGAATCGGCGTTTCGATTGTCAGAATAATATCCTGCAAACATTCTTCCATTGATTGCGGGGTGCACTGTAATGGTTGGCCCATCGTTAACAGCACCCGACTCGGTATAAAAGGTGCAGTAAACACTTTGCCCTGTGCCGCAACACCATCAATACGTACTGGAAATATCGGTGCAGCCGACCAGCTTGCCAGCCTGCCGACGCCACCCTTAATTTTTCTCGGTGGATCAGTATCCAGATGAATTTTTCCGTGGGGAAACAGCGCGATGATCTCACCCTGCTGCAATGCTCTTAAGGCCTGCCTTAACGCCTGCTCAGGGCGGCCGGAACGATCAACAGGAATACAACCTGCCTTTTTAAAAACCCAACTGACCAATGGCCGCTCATACTCTTCCCGAGCAATCAAAAAGCGTAACGGACGTTTACTGGCAGATATCAGTAATAAGGGATCAACACCAGATACATGGTTAGCGACTATAATCGCCGGGCCAGTCTCTGGCAGATTTATTTTCTGTTCCGGTAAATGCTGAATATACCGGCAGATTAAGCGAGTCCAGCCATCCAGCCAGTTAACTGACGGTCCGCCCCAATCGGCTTCAGCATGAATAATGCCGATAAGCCAGATACTGAAAGCGATTAACAGGAATAAACCAAGATAGATGATCATTCCACCTCAAACGGTTCAGGATCACCCATACCAACGCGAACCACTTCGGGTAAGTCATTTATAAACTCGACCACGGTCGTCGGCTCACTGCCACATGCTCCGCCATCAATAATCAAATCCACATGTTTACTCAATTGATCGGCTATTTCATCAGCCTCTGTCATAGGCATGGTCTCACCCGGCAAGATAAGTGTTGAACTCATTAAGGGTTCATTCAGTTCTTCCAGTAGGGCAAGGGCAATATTGTTAACCGGAATTCGTAAACCGATGGTTTTACGTTTGGGATGTTGCAATCGACGTGGCACCTCTTTAGTCGCCGGTAATACAAATGTATAGGGGCCAGGGGTATGCGCTTTAATCAAGCGGAAGACTGCATTATTGAATTTGGCGTAAACCGATAGCTCAGACAAATCCCGGCACACCAGCGTGAAATTGTGATCAGCATCCAGTTGGCGCAAACGACGAATACGATCCATAGCGCCTTTGTCACCCAAATGGCATCCCAGTGCATAGCCCGAATCGGTTGGATAAACCACCAAGCCACCACTCATTATTATTTGACAGGCTTGTTTAATCAGGCGCGGTTGCGGGTTATCCGGGTGAATTTGAAAATACTGGCTCATCTAAAACCTTCGTTAATTCTTTAGTTCGTTAATTACTTGTATATACCATAACCCATGCCGCATGACCGTCTTACTGCCATAAAGACCATACCGGTTTACAGGAAGCAGGCAATGGGAGGAAGCGTCCAAGCTCACTCCAAGTCTGTTCCGGACCATGAAAATCCGATCCACAGGAAGCAAGCAATTCATAATGTTTTGCCAGTGCTGCTACATTTCTCAGTTGATCTGGATGCTGATGGCCGGAACTAACCTCAATGGCTTGTCCGCCCGCTGTTTTAAAATCATCAATCAGCCGTCGCAGCTTGGTACCAGTCATTTTATAACGTAACGGATGAGCAATAACCGCCTGGCCGCCCGCCTCGATTATCCATTCAACTGCGGATTCCAGATCAGTCCACTGTCCCGGCACATATCCAGGTTTCCCCCTCAACAAAAAACGTTTGAAGACATCTTTCGTATTGGAGGCATGACCTTGTTCGACCAGAAATTGTGCAAAATGCAGTCGTCCTAACATGGTCTTAGATGCATATTTTCCCGCACCTTCAAGCGCGCCCGAAATACCGGATTTTTCCAAACGCTGCGCAATTTGTTCGGCTCTTTGTTGCCGATATTGGCGGATATTGGCTAAACCGTTTTGCAATTTAACGTTTTCAATATCAATGTTCAGCCCGACAATATGCACCGTGCTGCTATTCCAACTGACCGAAATTTCGACCCCGGGAATCAATGTGAGTGGCTGATCTGCGGCAGCTTCAAGCGCAGCCGTAATGCCCTCTGTACCATCATGATCAGTAAGCGCCAGCACGTCGACTCCTTGCTGAACAGCTCGTTCAACCAATGCTTTCGGAGACAATGCGCCATCAGAGGCGGTGGAATGGCAATGCAGGTCATAGTGCGTCATGGTGTTGATTTTACGTTAGAATGTGGCATCTCTGTAATAACTGAACAAAAAGATGAAACTATTTACTGATTTCCTGCCCATTATTCTGTTTTTCATTGCCTATAAATTTGGTGGCGGCGTCTACCACTGGAATGGTCAGGAATATGAGGTGGCCGGCATCTATGCTGCAACAGCGGTAATGATGGTCGCTACACTGGTTCAGGTTCTTTATGGTTTGCTGCGTCACGGCAAAGTGGAAAGACAGCATTTAATCACCTTTATTCTGGTGATGGTGCTTGGCGGGGCCACGCTCTGGTTACAGAACCCGGAATTTGTGATGTGGAAACCCACCGCGGTGAACTGGTTGTTTGCATTAGCCTTCATTGGTGCCAGAGTGTTTACCGATAAAACCCTGCTTGAACGTCTGATGGCAGCGCATATGCAATTACCAACCGTGGTCTGGTCAAGACTGAATACTGCGTGGATTCTGTTTTTTATCTTTTCCGGATTTCTGAATATTTATATCGCGTATTACTACTCAGAAGAAACCTGGGTGAACTTTAAATTATTTGGCTCTTTGGCCATTACAGTGGTATTTATTGCCGGGCAGGCTATTTATCTATCCCGTCATATAAATGGAAATAATGATTCGAAGGATGCGTCCTGATGTTATATGCCATTATCAGCGAAGATAAGCCCGATAGCCTGCAGCGGCGTATGGCTGCCCGTCCGGCTCATCTTGGTCGTATTAAGGCGTTACAGGATGAAGGTCGTTTAGTTTTGGCTGGTCCACATCCGGCAATTGACAGCGAAGATCCCGGTGAAGCCGGATTCAGTGGCAGTTTAGTGGTCGCCGAATTTGACGACTTGCAAAGCGCCCGGATTTGGGCCGAGGCCGATCCCTATATTGAGGCCGATGTGTACGCCAAAGTAACTGTTAAACCATTTCGTAAGGTCTTACCTTGAGTTTATCAACACAACAAAAACTGGAACAGGCGTTACAGCAGCTTGATCCGATTCAGTTGCAGATCACTGATGACAGTCATCTGCATGCAGGACATGCAGGCAATACTGGTGGTGGCCACTTTACGGTATTTATTGTCAGCGACGCGTTTGCCGGTTTATCTTTAATCAAGCGTCACCGGCTGGTCTATGACGCAGCGGCTGAATTACTCCCCTCTGCTATTCATGCGTTAAGCATTCAAGCTAAAACGCCTGATGAACTGAAATAATTCGGGCAATGGCAACGGAAAACAGTAAAGCACAAAACCAGGCTTTTCTGGCCCAGCTGGATCGACAAAGACTACAAAAACCCTGTCAACGCATCATTGATTTACGCGGTAAAGTGACCGGTGAATGTCAGCCTTATGAATTTGGCGATGTCACCCACTATCTGGACGACCGTAGTTATTTAATACTCAAGCAGCTGGTTGAACGCATGGGGGGGCGTTACACCGTCGGTGTTTACGAAGCACTGATGCAGGCCATCCGTCAGTTTCAACAGCAATCACAACAGCAGCAACCAACTCCCGTTGAGGACGATGGCTTGTTGCTTATCCGGCTGGATAAACCGGTAAGTCGTCAGGCGCCTCGCATGCTACTGACGCTGCCGGTCACCATACAAGTGGGTGAACTTAGCTACCATGCGATGACCCTGGATGTCAGCATTGATGCTATCCGTGTCAGCATGAAGCATGTATCTGCATTGGAAAAAAACGATACCGTTAACGTCAGTTTTGAACATTTTCCCGACGCTCATAATACTGAACCCACACAAATAGCGTTTGACGTTACCCGGATGCATCATGAGGATCAGCGAACCTTTGCTGTATTACGCTTTCATGACTCGGTGGGTGATGACATTCGTCAAGCGTGGCAAAACTGGTTAAGCAATCGAAATCAGCACAGTCCTGCTGAGCTGAATAATGAAATTCTTAATCTGACCCAAAATTGTCTGTTACGTTTATACAGCCAGCAAATGCCCAGCCTGCTCTGCTGGATGGGTGAACAGCAATCGCCCAATGTCACCGCTCTCCATAGCAGCACTGTCTGTGATCAGATTTTCATCAACACACCTGACTTGTTGTCCGTCGTGAAAAGAGTGCTCTCTCATATTGAGCAAAACAATTTAAATTGCGGGTTTGTGGCGCTTCATGCTGAAAAGCTGGTGGTGATTGATGTCAGTGAAAGTGCAAGGCTAAGACAATTTTGGCCTTGGCCCGAAAAAACACAACTGTGGCATTTCAATGTAACAGCATTGGCAGTTGATGAATCAATTTATCATCCGCATTTTGATATCATGGCTCAATCGGACCCGCGCATTGCCGTTGATTTTTCACGCAAGGTTTCACAATTAAAAAATCTGATAGAAATCACCGATATTTCGGCCTGCTTGCAACAGCTGAGCAATGATGAAAAGCAAATTCATGCTGATGAAAATATCGAAAAACCGGCGGTGTTTTTTAACTTACCCCCCGTCAGTTCGCTCAAAGCATTTATTCGACGCCAGCAAAGCCGCTATAACGTGCTTACCCCCGTCAATTTATTTATAAATAGCCAGGAACATGCGTCGCAAACCAACGAGGTTTCGATTAATGGATTGTCGTTATCGGTCAATGCTGATTTGCCGGTGAAGATAGGTGCCCGGGTAACCTTACATTTCACCCGTTGGCAATCACAGCGTCCGCAATTAAATTTACGTAGTGTGCCGTATGAAGTTAAGCGAGTGCAGAAGTTTGCTGAACAAACTGAACTTGGTTTGCAACGCCTGGTCACCCAATGCCCATTCGCTGTAAATCAGTTTTTTGAAAAGGCCATTAAAGATAACCAACAGTCCTTGTCGCGGCGCGAAGATGATTTATTGCAAATGCAGTACAGTCGGGTTTATCTGGATCTGCTGAGTCACGCACCGCTCAATACAGCGTTATTTTTTGGCCTGGATATTCAACAAAAACGCGTGTTGCAGGCGGTGGCTGGCCATTCTCAGTTGTTAAATCATACCGACAACAAATTATGGCAGTCGATTTCCAATTCCATTCAGCGGATCACATTACAGTTGAAAACCGTTCATACTGAAAATGTGGTGACTCATGGAATGGGACTGTATTGTTACCGCTCAGGTCATCAGCCCTGGCAGATCATCTGTGAACATGAACTGCAATCAGCAGAAGCCAAAAATCTGCTGTTGCACAGACTGTTTAATTCGGAAAGTTATTATATTTTCCATTGTCAGCTGGTCAACAACAAAACTGACTGGTTGCATGATGAGCAGGATTTGACACGTCAAATCAATGCGTTACGTAACCAAAGCGCTCATCGCATTAAAAACCTAAGGCAGATGCTATTTTCAATATTTGCTGTGGCTTATTTAACTGATATCACTAGCTTCGTCCGCGATAGCATCGATTCTTAAACTAAGCCGCCACCATCATTTTATCGATCCACACTGATCCGCTACGGATATTGCTGCGTAAGTCCACATCATTAGCTACCGCTTGGATACCTTTAAACATATCCTGCAACTGACCGGCAATGGTGAACTCATCAATGGCATATTGAATTTCACCATTTTCCACCCAGAATCCGGCAGCGCCTTGCGAATAATCACCGTTAACAATATTGACGCCCATGCCCATGGTTTCAGTCACAATCACGCCCCGATCCATCGCCTTCAGCATGTCCTGAAATGATAAATCGTTACTATCAACGGTAAGATTATGCACTCCACCCGCATTTGCGGTGGTCGTCATATTCAGACGTCGGGCTGAATAACTGTCCAGCACATAACCCTGTAATAAACCGTCGCGGATAATATCTCGATTTTGTGTCGCCACCCCTTCAGCATCAAAAGCCGAACTGCCCAGCGCCTTAAAGAGATGTGGCTGTTCATGGATATGCATAAATGATGGAAAAATCTGTTCACCCAGTTTATCCAGCAGAAAACTGGATTTACGATACAAAGCACTGCCTCGAATTCCGCCCACCAGCTGACCAAATAACGATGAGGCAATTTCAGCAGCAAAAATAACCGGGTAATGACCGGTCTCAATTTCACGGGTATTGAGCCGTTTCAACGTTTGCTCAGCGGCTTTGCGACCCACCGAAACAGCAGAAGTCAGATCCTGACTGTCACGGGCAACGTCATACCAGTAATCCCGTTGCATACCGGTCTCATCACGGGCGATTAATGTACATGACAAACTATGGCGAGTGGATTGCGTCTGACCGATAAAACCGTGACTGTTGGCATAAATCCGCTGACCTTCATGTGATGAAACACTGGCCCCTTCTGAGTTACTGATTAACGAATCAAAATCGCGACCGGCCTGCTCACATTCCATTGCAAGTGCAATCGCCTGTTCCGGAGACAACTCCCAAGGGTAGTACAAATGCAGATCCGGAAAGGAGGTAGCCATTAATGACGCATCGGCCAACCCGGCAAATTTATCTTCCTGAGTGTGCTTTGCAATACTGCAGGCCATCGCCACTGTTTCGTGAATGGCTTCAGGCCGCAAATCGGATGTACTGGCAGAAGCTTTGCTTTGCCCCAGATACACCGTTACGCCAAGCCCGGTATCTTTGTTGTGCTCCAGCGTTTCAATTTCAGCCTGACGCACATTTACCGATAAACCCAGACTTTGACTGATACCCACTTCGGCAGCAGATGCCCCCAGCTTTTTAGCCGCATCCAGCGCCTGCTGCGCTGCATTTGTTAAGATTGATGCGTCAAGTTTACTCATATGATCAAATTAACCTCTTCGATATTCTGTCCATGTTTTTGAAAGCCCCGCATTTCCAAAACACCGCGTGTATTCAATGAAATAATCAGATATAACGCCTGTGGATAGTCTGCAACATCCTCGTCAATAACCGACGGTAATGCTGGAGCATCGGGATGAGAGTGATAAATGGCGAACAGTTCCTGATTGCGTTCTTTCATTTCTTTTAATGCGGCCAACTGTTCACTGGCACTTAATGCAAATAACACGCTGGCATCGGTTTTGACGCTGTCTACCGGATAACACATACAGCGTTGTCCATGGCGGCCTATTAACCCGGAAATTTCCTGCTGCGGTGAAAGTTGTGCTTCATGTAATAGCTCATTCACCAATGTTCGCGGTAAACGTATCGTCGTTTTTGCTGTCATTTAGCTATTCTCATTATCGTGACATACCGGGCAGGCCGGATCCTGTTTTAACGTCATTTCTCTTATCTGCATTGACTGCGCATCAACCAATAATAAACGACCATTGAGGGACGTTCCTGTATTGGCCAGCAATTTGAGTGTTTCAATCGCCTGAATGGATCCCATCATGCCCAGTAATGGTGAGAGCACCCCGCTCTCCGCACAGCTTTGCTGAATATCGCCACCATTATCATCGTACAAACAACGATAACACGGTGCATTGGCTTGTCGGGCATCATAAACTGAAACCTGTCCTTCCCATCGAATAGCCGCAGCTGACACCAACGGTGTTCTGGTTTTCTTACTCACCCGGTTGAGCAGAAAACGACTACTGAAATTATCGGTGCAATCGACAATCACGTCAGCAAGCGTTGCCTGCTGGGTTAACTCGGCTTCGTTCAGGCGATGCTCAATGGTTTCAACTTTAATTGTGTCATTCAAACTTTGCAAAGTCGCCGCAGCTGAATGTGTTTTTGTTTTGCCTACAGACGTCTGTCGATGCACGATTTGCCGCTGCAGATTGGTCAGCTCAACAATGTCGTCATCCACCAGCACTAGATGCCCAACACCTGCAGCCGCCAGATACAACGCTACTGGCGATCCTAATCCTCCCAGCCCAATGACCAGAACGCGGCTTTCCAAAACGCGCTGTTGGCCGGTGATGTCAAAATTCGGCAAAAGAATATGGCGGCTGTAACGCAGCAACTGTTCATCATTCATCAGCAGTATATTACCTGAATTCGCGGCTTACGGAGCGTTTGCCAATGACCACGCGATCCTGCTGACCATAATCCTGAAAAGCCTGTATCTCACTAAAGCCTGCTTGCTGGAACAATGCTTGAACGGCCTGCGACTGATCATAACCATGCTCTATCATTAACCAGCCGTTCGACTTTATTACCCGCGATGATTGATGGACCAGCTGCCGGATATCATCCAGACCATCAGCCCCGGAAGCTAATGCTGTCAAGGGTTCAAAGCGTAAATCGCCATCGGTTAAATGAGGGTCATCTGAACGAATATAAGGTGGATTGGAAATAATGATGTCCAGAGCTTCAGGCTGTATGGCATCTAACCATTGGCCGCGAACAAAATGTATGTCTAGATGGTTTTTTACCGCATTCTGTTTAGCCTGCATCAAGGCCGGCTGAGAATAATCCGTTGCCAGCATCCAGATATCATGACATTCCGCTTTAATTGCCAATGCAATAGCCCCACTGCCGGTTCCAAGATCGGCAATACACATTCCCGGCTGAATTTTTTCCAGAGCCAGTGACACCAGTAACTCGGTGTCAGGTCGTGGGATCAGGGTATGCTGATTGACCTCAATATCCAATGACCAGAAGCCTCGGCTGCCGGTCAAGTGGGCAATCGGAGTGCCTTGCCGGCGCTGCTCCACCAGTGAAACAAAGTTCTGTTGCTCGGGTGATGTAAGTTGTTGTTCCGGATAACTGATCAATCGTGATGGTGCGCACTGCAATACATGACATAACAGACTTTCAATATCCTGTCGCAGCGTTTGACTCGCGACCAGTTGCAATCTGGCCCATTGCAAAGCCTGTTGAATCGTCATTGTTTTACTAATTCGTCAAATCAGAATAAATTGATTTGTAACAACGCTAATACACCCGCCGCCAGCGCGATCATTAATAAAGCATTGGTAATACGCTGCCGCTTAATCAGCTGATTTTGCTGTAACAGCAGTTGAGCCAGTTCCTGCTTGAGAGTTTCGGTCATTGGATCGACCGAGTCAGGCATTGCGGACAGCTGCTCGGCTATTGCTGTTTCAATGCTGGGTTGCAGTGCCGTCACCAGTTGTTGTTCAATCGTGTGTTGCTGACTGGCCAACCAGCGCTCGGTTTGAGCAGTTACTTGCTGTTGCCAGTGATTGGACTGATTCAGGTTTTGCATTGCTGTTTCAGCGGCATCAGAGGCTTTTTCCAGCAATACCGTCTGCATTTGTTCCGTTTGCGTATTGAGTTGATGCTGAACCTTTTCCTGCACTTCACCACTGATCTGCTGACTTATCTCAGTAGACAGCCTTGCCGCTAATCCATCCAGTTTTTCATCAATCAACTGCCTGGCGATATTTTCTGCAATCTGCTGACTACGCTGCTCTGTTTGCTGTTGAGCTTGTTGTAACCAGCTTGGTAATAATGATTGCTCAACCTCAGCTGTAATTTCCTCTATGGACGGAATTGAGGGAATTTCAACAGGCTGTAAAGGCTCGGCTACAGAGGGTTGTTTTTCTTCTGTGGTCACTGATGGTGATGATAAGGCAGCTAAAATCGATTGTAGTTGTTGCGCTTCAGGTGGTTTGGACAATAAAGCCAATACACCACTGTCGTGTGCAGACAGTTTATCCGCTTCACTGTCATTACTTGTGCAAAGAACCACCGGAATGGATTGCCAGCGGGCATCGTTTTTTATCTGACGGGTTGCTGTCAGACCATCCATGCCCGGCATCATCAAATCCATAAAAATGATTAATGGCGTTTGATCACTGGTTTCCAGCCAGAACAAGGCTTCATCAGCGCTACCCTGCTCAACCACTGAAAATCCAGAAGATTGCAACAGTTTGCAAAGCATCATGCGGGCAACACGAGAATCATCAACGACTAATGCAAGTTTGGTGGTCATACCTTCTACCTCTGATGACTTAACTGTAACGGTGCGGATCCAGTTGGATCGTTTTGACGCGTTTGCCCAACATAACGATTTCACCACGATAACGTTGTTGCATATCACTGGCAAACTCAAAAAAATAAGTACGTTCTAATTGCATTCTGCCGGTCGAACCTCGTTTGAGACGGATTTTTTGCCAGGCCACGGTATCGTTGAGAAAACTCACTCCCATCGACTGACAATATTGACTGGCAACCTTGCTGGCATGTTCCGCAACGCCGCGGCTGTCCCACCATATCCAGCCTATGACCGCCAGAATCAACAACACAATGGTACTATCATTCACGCGATATCTCCCCAGCCAGCCTGCACCATCGCTAATGCTGCTGCAGAAGCGGTTTCGGTTCTCAGAATTCTCGGCCCTAATGTAATACCGGTGAACCCCGCATCATTTGCCCGTTGTACCTCTATTTCACTCAGGCCACCTTCGGGACCAATCAGTAAAGCGATCTGCTGGGCTTTTTTTATACTGGAAAAACTTTTTATCGCCTCTGGATCCAACACCAGCTTGCAGGCATCGTTCACATTTTCCAAAGCGGCATCTATTGACGTGATGGGCAATAACTCAGGCAAATAACTTCTGCCGCTTTGCTCACAGGCACTGATAATGACACCTTGCCAATGATTTATTCTTTTCTCGGCACGATCCCCGGAAAGTTGCACATTACAGCGCTCGGTCACCACCGGCATAATACGTTTCACGCCAAGCTCAACCGCTTTCTGTATGGCGTAATCCATCCGTTCACCTCTTGAAATACCCTGCATCAACAGGATATCTAATTGAGACTCGTTATCTGTGTGTATTTGCTGTTTAAGGCTGACGGTTGCCTGACGCTTATCAACCTGCTCCAGCTGCGCCTGATATTCCAGGCCCTGCCCATCAAATAAATTCAATAAAGCACCAGGCTTCATGCGAAGTACCTGCACGGCATGGCGGAAAACCTCATCTGGCAACTGCATTGGTGAATTGGCAGGCACTAGAGACGCGCAATAAAAACGGGAAACACGCATAAACAAGCTTCAACTGACAAAATGAATCAGCAGTTTACAGACTGCATCACAGAGTTTGAATAATAAACCTTAAATGGCTGATATACTTTTTGCCATGGATACCGACCTCGCCAAACTTCAAAACTGCCTGACTGACACAGTTCAGCAGCATTTGATGCCATTATTCAATACTGTCAGCCGTCAGTATAAACATGATGGCAGCGTGGTTACCGTTGCAGATAAATTGATGCAGCAGACCATCACTGAGGTTTTGCAGCGGGATTTCCCGGATATCAAATTGCTGGGCGAGGAAATGACCGCCCTTCAACAAGCTGAATTACTCGACAGTAATGACGCACTTTGGTGTCTCGATCCAATAGACGGCACCAGTAATTTTGCCGCCGGCATGCCTTTCTTTTCCATTTCCCTTGCCCTTATTGAAAAGGGCGAAGTAACGCTTGGGTTGGTTTATGACCCAGTAATGAATGAGTGTTTTGCGGCAAAAAAAGGTGCAGGAGCATGGCTTAATGGTCAGCGATTAAAAGCTGAAATTTCCGGGCTTGCACTTAATCAGACATTGGCCATCATAGATTTCAAACGTTTACCCATATCCCTTTCTCAACGACTGGTTGAAGAAAAGCCTTATGGGTCACAACGCAGTCTTGGCTCAATTGCCTTGGAGCTATGTTGGCTGGCTGCGGGACGTGCCCAATTGTATTTGCATGGACGGCAGCAAATTTGGGATTATGCTGCAGCGCAGCTGGTTATTCAGGAAGCTGGTGCATTTGCCTGTACCTTGGATAATGAGCCGGTGTTCAGCCGCAGTTTAACTCCCCGTTCAACCTGTGCAGCCAGCGATGAAAACCTGTTTGCCGCCTGGCGTGATTACCTGCATGTACCGCGTAGTGATGGCTGAATTATTTCTCGAAGTAAACTGGCCTGCTCCAAAACATATTAGAGCAATTACCACCACTCGAAACGGTGGACAGAGCACGGGTCCCTATTTTTCGTTAAATTTGGGCGATCATGTTGGCGATAATCCGGAGGTGGTAACGGCTAACCGACAGAGACTATTTGAAAAGGCTTTATTACCAGCCGAGCCGTTATGGCTTAAGCAAACCCATAGCACCGACGTTATCGATGCAAACCTTTGGCAAGCCGATATTGAAGCCGATGCCATTATCAGTGATTCACCAGACACTGTCTGCACGGTAATGACAGCAGATTGTTTACCATTATTAATAACGGATAAATCAGGTACCCAGGTGGCTGCTGTTCACGCTGGCTGGCGTGGTTTAAAAAACGGCATTATTGAAAACACATTGGCCCAGTTCAAAGCGCCATCATCAGAGATCATTGTCTGGCTGGGCCCTGCGATTGGCCCACAGGCTTTTGAAGTTGGGCCGGAAGTTAAAGCTGGATTTGTGGTAATGGATGCTGCAGCTGAATCGGCTTTTATCTCAACACATACCGATCGTTATTTGGCAGATATTTATCTACTCGCCAGACAACGCCTGATTGCGCAAGGCGTAACTGCAATCTATGGAGGGGAAAATTGTACCTTCACTGAAAAACAGCGTTTTTTCTCGTTTCGCCGCGATGGTGTTACCGGGCGAATGGCATCACTGATATGGATAGCAGCTGAATAAGGTATGATTTGCGCATTATTTTTGTCGGTCAGGTGCATATGGACTTATTAATCTGGATTATCATTTTCAGTATTCTGGGGGGGCTGCTAAGCGTAATAATTGCGTCAAGTTTTCTGCTATTACCCACCAATACTCGCCAACACGCAGTGCCACATCTGGTCAGTTTTGCCATTGGAGCCTTGCTTGGTGCCTCCTTCCTGGGTTTGCTACCGCATGCGATTGAGCACGAATTTGTGGTTGATCCACATAATATCGGGCTGACATTACTGATTGGTTTATTGAGTTTTTTCCTGTTGGAAAAAATGGTGTTATGGCGTCACTGCCACAGCCATCATGGTCATGAAAATATTCCAGAACTAGGTGAGGATCACCATCACCACCATCATCAGGAAGATACCAAAAAAGCCGCTGGCGCTTTAATTTTGATTGGCGATGCCATTCACAACTTTGTTGATGGTGTGTTGATTGCCGCCGCATTTTTAACGGATGTACATCTGGGGATTGTCACCGCATTGGCGATTGCTGCACATGAGATCCCCCAGGAACTGGGTGACTTTGTCATCTTGTTGCACAGTGGTTACTCACGGCGCAAAGCACTTTATTTCAATATGCTTTCCAGTCTGGCAACGGTAGTCGGTGCTGTAGCCGCTTACTTCCTGTTGGCTGATATGCAGCACATTCTGCCGTATATCCTGGTTGTTGCGGCTTCCAGCTTTATTTATATCGCTGTGGCCGATTTAATTCCGGGCCTGCACAGCAAAGTAAAGCCTTCCGAAACATTCCAGCAAATCTCCTTGATTGCTGCAGGGGTGGTGTTTATTTATCTGGCGCATAGCACGCTGCATTAATGCCAGCTAAACACGATATATTGGTCATCGGGCCCTCCTGGGTCGGTGATATGGTGATGGCGCAGTCTTTATTCGCTGCGCTTAAGCAGCGTTATCCCGATGGCAATATTGATGTGCTGGCGCCGGAATGGACCCGTCCCTTACTGGCGCGTATGCCTGAAATCCGCGAAGCGATTAGCATGCCGGTAACCCATGGTGTGTTTGGCTGGAAACAACGGCGGCAAATAGGTCTGGGCTTGCGGCATAAAAAATATGATCAGTCTATTGTGCTGCCGAACTCCTGGAAATCGGCGCTTATTCCCTGGTTTGCCCAAATACCAACTCGCACCGGCTGGCTTGGCGAAATGCGTTATGGATTGCTTAATGATCCTCGCAAACTCAATAAACAAGCTTTACCGTTAATGGTGCAACGTTTTGTATCGCTGGCACACCCGGCCAGTCAGGCACATATTGCACCGGAATATTTTCCCCCAAAAATGATTGCCGAAGCTGTATCCAATGAACTGGCTCCAGTTAAATCGCCAAATCAGAAACGTCTGGTTTTATGTCCGGGCGCTGAATTTGGCCCAGCAAAACAATGGCCAGCGACTCATTACGCAGAGCTGGGTGAGCAGCTTACGCAGCAAGGCTGGCAAGTTTTGATTATGGGCTCTAAAGCCGATACAGCGGTAGGTGAACAGATCGTTGCAGGTATAACCGATAAACAGAATGTTGTGAATCTATGTGGCAAAACCAAACTGGGCGAAGCCATAGATTTAATTGCCACAGCCGATCAGGTTGTCAGTAATGATTCCGGCTTAATGCATATTGCTGCTGCACTCAATAAACCTTTAATCGCGATTTACGGCCCGACATCGCCAGCCTTTACCCCACCGCTCTCTGATAATGCCCAACTGGTGCAGATTCCTATTGAGTGTAGCCCCTGTTTTCAGCGGACTTGTCCGTTAGGTCATCACAAATGTATGCAGGATATTTCTTCTGCCACCATAACCAAAATGATTTTAACAAATTGATTTTTATCATCACCTTAAAATAAAAAGAGTAAGGGATTAAAATGTGGCAAGGTTACTAAATGGTGAATAAGTAATGACGGATATTGAAGAAAACATCTCTATTGATAATGACGATACGACCTACATTCTTCAAATTTGTCACTGTTATTATGATCCATTTCTTGATTGTGCCCGTCAATTTTCCGCGATATTTAAAGGGACAAAATATCGGATAGTAACTGTATTTATGACAGGTGAACCAGACGATGCTGTTGCAAAAGCAGCAGATTCGGATGAAGTCATTTTTCTGGGACACTCCAGCAAAAAACTACGGGGCTTAAAACTTCAAGTTATTCGTGAAATTCACCAAATTGCAAAACAATATCCTTTTGAGTTTTGTATCGCGCACCGGGCTAAATCTGCTTACGTAGGTTTATTAGCTACAAAATTACCGATTTATAGTATCCGGCATAGCTTTGGGGACTTTGACCGTGCCAGCAGGCGCTGGATGATCAATCGTTTCCAACATCGAGTTACAATTCTGGCTGTATCGAATGCAGTTCGAGATGAAATTCGGCTTAATTTATCTCACTGGCCAGCAGAGCAAATTGTCACTTTCTATAATCACCTTGATGTTGAAAAAGTTCGAAATGAACTCCTACCCCGTAGTCTGGCCAGGGAGGCATTGAAATTATCGGACACCGCATGGGTAGTAGGAAGTGTTGGCAGGCTGCACCCTGATAAGGATCCCAAAACTTTGATTCGGGGATTTGCCTTAGCGCTTGAAAGATTACCAGAACAGTCGCTATTGGTCATGATTGGTACAGGCCGACTTGAAAACGAGCTCAAAAAATTAATCCATTCATTGGGCATTGAAAATAATGTGTTGTTACTCGGCAAAATTCCTTTAGCAAGACAGTATTTCAATGCTTTCGACTGTTTCGTTTTAGCATCAGATCACGAACCGTTTGGTATGGTTCTATTAGAAGCTATGGCAGCAAACCTGCCGATTATCAGTTCAGATTGTGGTGGTGCACCAGAGGTTGTAGGTGATACAGGTTTATTATTTAAACTTGGAGATGCAGATGAGCTTGCCGATAAGATTGCTGAGCTGGCAAATGGTGAGAATAAGCCCAAAAGTTTAACTCAGCAACGACTTGAAAACTATTTTTCTGATGAATCAGCAAAACATACATTTTTCAGTCAGATACTTAAATCTGATCACTCAGAACTATTGAAATAAATTAGTTTGCATCGACAATTGGGGTGCCTGACCAGTTTATAGTCTTTTTAATAGTTTCTCTTTTGCTTTGCCATTCTTCAGCCAGAATTAAAGCAAAAGGTAACCACAGCATTAACCAAACTTCATCAGGATTATTGATAATACTGTTACTATCCAGCATCAAGGTGAAAACCCCGGCAAAAAGAAATCCACCCCACCAGTTTTTTTGCTGCCATGCTATATTTAAAACACTAAGAATCATGATAGAAAACATCATTAATGGCACAATACCAAAGTGATAAAGTAAATTCACAAGTATATTGTGAGTGATAAATACCTCACTTCCATCAGGCTGCCATACCAAGTGTGGGGAGGGTGTTTCTGGAAAACCACACCCCAGCAATATTCCACAGTCTCGCCACGCTAACAGGTAGCCATTCCAGATAGCCAAACGATGCGAATCACCACGCTCAATCAGTTCGGTAGATTGGCCAGCCAAATCAAACATTGGAATCGATATAACCAATAATGTCAGTAAACCTGCAACCAGAAATATCAGTCCTTTATAACCGAAACCTCTTACCATACAGATCAACATAAAAGCATTCCATACTCCCATCCCGACAAGACCAGTGCGACTCTGGAGGATTAAAGTAATGGCCAAAAATGCCAAAACAAAACCAATGAGCCCTTCCCAAAGGTTTCTATTTTTAATCCAGTGCGGACCAACTATAAACAAGCTACAACTAATAAACATACTGATCTGAATAGGACTGTAGAGTCTTGATATACCGGGATTCAGACGAGTCCCGAATGGTTCGTTGCCAATTAAATAAAAGGAAATAGCGCAGGCAGCAGTGTAAAGCAGCCCCCCCCAGAACAACATTCTGGCAAAGGTTTTACTGCTGAAAAAGTTTGGGTCTACAAAGCGAGATATTGAATAAACAAATACCAGAACATATAGGGCATGAATGATTGCCCTAGTATGATAAAAAGCGGAATAAAAGGTAATGACCGAGCATAAAATCAAAAAAATCCATTCCGTTGAATTTATTGGCTTAAGTAATTTATAGTTTCTCAGTAAAAGATAAAGCCCAGGAATGGCAATGAAGATGTAATAAAAATTGTTCACCATTTTACTGGTAGGTAACACTAAAAAAGATGTCACAAATAATGCCAGCATCCAACTGAAATAGGTTCTAACGGTCATTCAAAAGTCTCTCGATTAGAGATTGGTACTCATTTCGATAACGTTGTAAAGAGAAGTGGGTCTGTAAGTATTTAAAGGACTGATCTCCTAATTCTGCTCTTTGTTCTGGAGTTAACTTCAAACAATCACTCAGCACTTTTGCTAAATCATCAGGGTTTTGAACCTCAAAACACTTGCCGCCAGCCGGACGAACAATGTAATCCATAGAGGGAATTGATGTCGTCAGTATGGGAAGTTTTGCCGTCATCGCTTCCATTAATGCCAGCGGCAGACCTTCACTATGAGAAGGCATAATCCAAATATCAAAAGCCTTTACATAACGAGCGGCTCCATCTACGTTACCTAAAAGAAATACTTTCCCTGATAATCCTAGACTCGCAATTTCAGCTTCTAGTGTTTTACGTTCTTTACCTTCACCAATAATTGCTATTAAGACATCGGGGAACTGCTGATGGATCTTGGCAAAACCTCTTATCAGGTCGATATGGCCTTTACGCTTATCAAGCCTTCCTATCGTGCCCACAATGGTCTTTGCCGTTGGCAAGTCGAGTGTTTTTCTGGAAACGTCTGCTGGATAGAGCAGCGATAGCATCTGTTGGGAATCGATCGCATTTTCTACAACTGTGACATTGCGTTCATTAAAACCGCAATTAAGCGCAAAAAGTCCTTGTCGAACTGATTCTGAAACTGCAACAAAATGCCATTTATGTGCAATTAACCTGACCATCAATCTTCGCATAAATGGCCGATAATCACTAAGGATGTGCACAACCGAAACACATTTAGGTCGGCCAATAAGCAAATGTAACCAGACCATTAAAGAGGTAGGTTTGAATCGGTTGCAAATTACAACATCAAAGTGTTCTCTTCTAAAGATCTTAAATAATTCGTAGAGAGCTCGCAGCCTCAAACCCCTAAGATTTTTTTTTGGCAAATCGAGATAGATGGTTCTTTCCGCACAGCTCTCTTTTTCGCCGGGTTGGGGTTTACCTGTAACAAATAAAGTTGTGGTAGCGAATTTTTCAGGTGGAAGTGCTTTGATTACCTGTTCCGCGAGGTCAGCTACATCAATCGGCTTTATGTTGTAACCTTGATGCAGTTGAAGGACAGAAATATCTCGTTTTGCCATCTAATTTGCTTTGTTGGAAATCCCCAAATTATACAGCATAATCCCCCGTTGGACTTTCATAAGCTAGACATAGAACTTTATGTTCATAGAACAACAGTATGTTTCACATAATGTCGAATACTGGAAGTGCAAAGTATTAATTTTTTAGTTTGGACTTAATTGAACAATGCAACACCAAAAGATCATCAAAATCATTCCATATTTTGGTCAATGGCCAGAATGGTTCGAGTTATATTTGTTAAGCTGCATGCATAATCCCGACATTGATTGGTTGTTTTATACTGATTGCCAAATTCCAGAAAAAAGTCCACGTAATGTACGGTTTGTTAATATAAGTTTCCTTGACTACAAAAAACTTATAAGCGAACGGTTAGGAATAAATTTTTCGTCACCAGCCCCTTTCAAACTATGTGATGTTCGACCTGCATATGGATTCGTACATCAAGATGAGATTGATAGTTATGATTTTTATGCCTACGGTGATATAGACATAATATACGGACAGATTCGTCAATTTATTACCGATGAAATGCTTGATAGATATGATGTAATAGGAACCCATAACCGTCGTCTTTCTGGACACTTCAGTCTATTTAGGAATACCGAGCAAAACCGACAAGCTTTTCGAAAAATCCCAGATTGGCAAAAGTTAATGGAAATGGACGAACATATCGGATTAGATGAATCAAAATTTTCCAAGCTGTTTGTCCGCCATAAAAATCATCCTTTGTGGCTCCGAAAATTATGGTCATACAGCTCACGCTATCAAAGGCGGGTTTTATATAAAGAACAGTTTAGTACCGTTCTCTCACCAATTAAGTGGATTGATGGAAGCTCAGAGCATCCACAGCAATGGTTCTGGAAAGATGGTCATCTAACCAATGATAGAGATAACAGGGAATTTATGTATCTCCACTTCATGAACTGGAAATCGAATCGCTGGTTACCCAAAAATCTGCGTGATGCACCAGCAGCATGGACTTCACTGGATAAATTGGTGCAAATCGATATCGAGCAAGCTCGTAAAAATGGTTTTCAGATCTCCCCGCAAGGCTTTACTCCGATTAATCCTGGCAAACTGAAAGGTTAAATGGTTCACGCCCTCTACGCTTGATATACTGAACAATATTTTTACGCAACTCGAAGATAATTTATGATTGTTTTAGGCCTTTCCGGCGCGGTAAATCACGACGCCTCAGCTGCTTTATATATTGATGGAAAACTCGTGGCGGCTGCAGAAGAAGAGCGCTTCCTCCGTGACAAACATGCCAAGGGAAAGATGGCTTATGAAGCCACCAGATACTGCCTTGAGCAAGCAGGTATCCGTCCCGATGAAATCGATATTGTCGCGTTTCCTTATGCGCAGATTGGCCTGCAATCACCTGCTCGCTGGCATTACGCCAAACGTCACTGGTACGCGCCTGACAGAGCATTAACTGCTTTATTCTCTGGTAATCGTCGTTACTGGCGTAATCACAAAAACGTGATGAAACTGCTTGATGATTTAGGGATTGATTCCAAACGCGTCAAATTTGTCCCGGTTGAACACCATCTGGCCCATGCCAGCAGCGCTTATCATCTGAGTGGTTTTCAAGAAAAAACCGCGATTATCGGCATTGATGGTAAAGGTGAATACGCCACAACGTTTTTTGGTTATGGCGAAAACGGCAAAATTCACAAAATCAAAGAGTTTTATGACCCGGATTCACTCGGCGGCGTTTATGGTGCGATGACTGAATATCTCGGTTTTGAAATGCTTGATGGCGAATTCAAGGTTATGGGCATGGCGCCTTATGGCGATCCGAACCGTTTTGATTTTTCACGTTTGATTTATTGTGAAAACGGCGAATTCAAGGTCAATACCAAATTAGTGAATACCGTGGGTTTCCGCCGTTATAAAAAAGGTGGCAAAGGTTATTTTTTCAGCCCTGAACTCATTGAATGGTTAGGCCCAATGCGTGAAGGTGATGAAAAAGACGAGCCTTACATCGATTATGCCGCCAGCATCCAGGCATTGCTGGAAAAATGTGCTTTGCATCTGATTGATTATTACCTGGGCGATATTATTCGTGAAACAGGTAAAGTGGCTTATGCCGGTGGTGTGGCTTTAAACGTCAAACTTAACCAGCGCATTATTGCCATGCCCGGCGTCAAAGAACTGTTTGTACAACCTGCTTCCAGTGATGCGGGTACGGCGATTGGTGCGGCCAGTTATGCTTCACAACTGGCTGGTGTACCAGTCGAGAAAATGGAGCATGTTTATCTTGGTCCATCCTATACCACTCAACAATGTATTGATGCTTGTGAACGTTATACTCAACCTGTCAGCTGGCAATATCTAAATGATGTTTGTGGGGACACGGCAAAAATTCTAGCCGATGGTAATCCAGTTGCCTGGTTTCAGGGTCGTATGGAGTTTGGACCGCGTGCATTGGGTAATCGAAGCATTTTGGGTTCACCAAACCATTCTGGTGTTGCTGATCGTATTAACGCACAGATTAAATATCGTGAACGCTGGCGCCCGTTCTGCCCAAGTATGCTGGATAGAGTAGCGCCGGAAATTCTGCAGACCGAGCATCCAAGCCCATATATGACGTTTACCTTTGATGTGGCGGAAAGCTGGAAATCACGGATTCCGGAAGTCGTTCATGAAGATGGTACTGCCCGTGCTCAGATTGTCACCCGATCGACCAATGCACGTTATTACGAACTGATTGAAGAAATGGAAAAACTGACCGGCAATGCGGTGGTGCTGAATACCTCATTGAATCGTCGTGGCGAACCGATGGTTTGCAGCCCAACGGATGCGTTGAATATGTTCTTCGGTTCCGATCTGCAATATCTGGTGATGGAAGATATTCTGATCACCAAAGTTTAACTATTACGCATAATTTTTTTGGTGATGCTTTCAATTTTTTTAATTGAAATAAATGGTCGCCAGATGTGTTCGCCACCAAATTTCAGAGTAATAATTGGTGAAACGACATTTCCCAGGTTATAACCTGGACGCCATACGAAGTTTTTATTTTTACGGGTAATGGTTATTGTGGGGATACCTAGCATTGCTGCAAGGTGTCCTCCACCTGAATCATTGCTAATCACCACTTTAGCTGATCGCAGATATTCTATTAAATGTGCGATTTCCTGAAATGTTTTAACGTTTATTGTCCCAAACTTATCTTCTAACAATTCTTTTTCATGGGGCATAACAATAACTTCTACTTGAAACCCCATGCTCACTAGCTGGTTTGCAAGTTTATTAAAGCCTTTGATAGAAAAGTTCTTTTTAGGATTTGGCGTAGTTGGAAAGACCACCACTAAATTTTTAACTTGCTTTGGCTGATGGAAAGTAACTGCAGGTAACGATGAATCGGCTTTAACCCCTAATACCTCCAGCCCATACTCATCAACCCAGTCAACCATACTTTTGGTGCTGTTTTTATCTAAACAAAGTGGACGATTAGTAAAAGTACCTGATGATTGAGAAATTAAATCTTTATTTGAAAAAGTTTTAGTTGGAAGGCTTTTAGAATAATTCTTTGATGTGAAAAGTAATATATTTTTCGAAGCTTCTAAATCCACTAAATGCTTTTTTACCCACGGCGACAAGACATCCAGAAGGATCAGATCATACGTTGATATTAAATTCTCAGGATCATTAGGCAAATTCCCAAGCGTAAGCCAAGGGAAGTTTAATGTTGCTGAAGTAATTAAATTTGCAAACAGCGTAACTTCGTAACCACTATTAGTCAGGTGTTGGGCTAACCGTAAACAAATTGTGACATCACCAAGAGCAGGGAAAGGAACGATGGCTATTCTTTTAACTGATTTCATGTATTTAACATTTTTGTTTAATTATCTAGTGATTTTATTTGCTTATTTTTTTAGCTAACATTTCCACGAGTGCAGCAGCATGCTGCGGCATGCTATACAAATCATGTGTGGCGGCATAATCCAAGGCATTTTGTGACAGCTGTTGCAGGCGTGGTTTATCGAGCATTTTGATCAGCTGTTGGGTAAACGCTGACGTATCTTCCGGCTGGTCAATACATTCACCGCCGTTTGAATCTCTAACAAAATTGGCATAACCACAGGCACTACTGACCATACTGGGCAGCCCGGCCACCATAGCTTCAAGAATCACGGTACCGGTATTTTCTGAACGCGCCGGGTGTAAAAACACATCGGCCGACAGCAGCCATTTCGATACATCATCGCGTCCACCCATAAAATGAGTTCGCTCAGCGACATCAAGCTTGTGCGCAAGTTGTTCAAAAGGTTTGGCATTATCCTCACCTACCACATATAAATGTGTTTTTTCACGTAAAGCCTGTGGTAAAGCGGCCATGGCTTCAATGGCAAAATCAGCGCCTTTGCGTTTAAAACCGGAGCCTATCATCAACAGTAAAAAGTCATCATCATTTAACGATAACTGTTGGCGAAATTGCTGACGTTGCATCTGCCAGTCATCGGGCCGTACGCGATCCGGATCGATACCGGGTGGCAGATCAACCAGCCTTTCAGGTGGTGTCTGATAATACTGTTCAAACAGTTTGCGCTGTACCGATGAGATCATCATCGATACGGTGTGGCTTTGCGGGCCAAATACAGCTCTCTCCCAAGCTTCGTAGAATCTTACCCGGCCAAAAAACTGTTTGATGATATAGCTTGATTCTTGTCTGACCCGCGCCAGATAACAAGGGTCAGCAGCGTAATACAAATCCAGTCCCGGCATTTTGTTAAAGCCAATCACCAGATCGTAATTTCCTGCGGCGATTAATGGCCGCGATTTATTATAAAAATCCCTTACTTTGGCATGATTGGTTAGCCCTGAAACCTTAATCGGAATTTGGTTAAAACCGGGAATGGGATCGCCTTGCCATTCAATGTAATACACATCGATTTCATCTCCGGCATCACGGCGAATTTCCAGAATTCGCCGGAAATCACGCGCCAGGCCGCCATAGGCAAAATATTTATACAGGCATACTGCCAGCTTCATAAATGCGTTCCGTTTAACACTGTGTTGTTGCCTTATGCTTTGATCGCTTTGGTTAACAGGTGACGAGTTTCGCCTACCGGCCAATTGCGTAAAAATCGCTGCTGATCCTGTTTATGCAAACGCTTGAAACCGGTTTTTGTGATTTGCTGCATCGCGTCCAAATCAATCAGCCAGATTTTTTTCTGATTATCAACCAGCCAATTGCTGGCTTTTAAATCACCATGATAAATATGATGCAGACGTAATTGCTCAAATAAATCGCTGATTTGCTGCAGCATCTGCGGTTGCTGAATTTCCGAGTCAGAAAGGTCCGCTAACGAACGTCCGGCAATATGCTCACAGATAAAATAGGCTTTATGCCGCAGCCCGAAAAACCGCTGTTCAACAAAGCCCAGAGGTTGTGGTGTAGCAATACCCAGAAATTCCAGCAGATTGGCATTGTACCAGGACACATTGGCGCGACTTTTCCGCAGACAACGTCGTAAAAAATGCCAAGGCGTTTTCATGTTATAGCGTTTAATCACCACTTGCTGTCCCGCCAGCTCTCTTTTGACAACGGTAGCAGAGTTGCCTTTTTTCAGAGAAATCCCATCCTGCATGGCTTGATTTAATACCGTTAGCGGCTGCTCTGCTAAAGCGGAAGATAAATTGCCACGCCATGCCGCCTCGAGCATCAGTGATTTTTGATAACGGGTCATGGTGCAGGATCTAAACTGCTTTTTCAGATAATGTGCTTGTCGATAGTCGCGAGCTTTTTTGATCTTACCGAGTAATTGTTGCTCAACAATAGGATCCAGCACCATATTTCGCGCAGCGAAATAAGCGGGCAAGCCATTCAACAACCACTCCTGCTGTTCCAGAGGAAACTGTGCCATCAACCGTGCCAGATTATTCAGGCAGGTCGCCATTTTTAGCGGTTTTTTCGGACAAACCACTGAAGCTAAATCCAATAGATACAAAGTGTTATTGGAAAACACAAAATTATCCAGATGCGGATCCTGCTGATAGCACTGGTTTTGATGGCAACGGCCAAACAAATCAAATAAGGCCGTTAGCGGAAACGCTTCTTCTGACAAAGCATTCAATGTCACCGCTTTGGGCAAAAAGGCATAGACGATAAAACTAACGCCCTGCTGATCATCGGCATGCTGCAAAATCAGCGCGACGGCGATATCGGCTTGGCTGCAATGTTGATGCGCTGTCAGTTCGTGTTGATATTCCTGCTGACCTTTACCTTGGGCAGCAAACAACTTGAGCACAAATTCGCCACTATCGTTGCTGGCATGTAAAACAATTCGCCGCCCGGCCAGAAAACGTAATACCGACAGAATTTGATATTTTGTGCCGCCCAGTTCTAACTCAATTGGAAAAGCGGCAGGTAATTCTTTTAATAAACTTTGAGCAGTCAACATGACCATTATTCCGCCAGCAACTTCTGCGCGCGACGTTCAACTTCACGCCATAAATCGCCCTGCTCTTTCAGCAATGTCCGCAGCGGCAATCCTGAATAAATCTGCATAAAACGTAATTTGTCCCGTTTAGTCAAAGGTACTCTGGAAGCCGAAAAATACAGGCTTCCCAAATCTTTTATCTGCCAGCGTTTCGGTGTTTTGTGTCTAATAGTCGCACGGTGCAAATCAATCAGATAAACCGGCGTATTGTCATCAAAGGTATTGTGCTCGGCAAATCGTTCATCCAGCAGAAAGTGACACAGATAAAAATCACGATGATTCATGCCGTTTTTATGCATGGTGCCCGCCATATTGGCCAGCTTGCGAATCAAAGCCTGCTTGGTGGCAAAGCTTGGTGGACGCTGTTGCCACTGCTCACCAACGTATTCCAGGCTCATGGTATTGATTAAATCATCGGAGATCACAAACGAACGTAATGTCGCCGGATTAATTCCCTTTTCGCCATAACCCGCCAGCGTCATGGTTTCGATGCCGTACTTTTCCAGAAAATGAATCGCCTGCCATTCATTACGCGCACTGATGATCGGCAAACGCAGCTGCAACAAATTTTTGATGATTTCTGCCCAGCCGACACCTTGATGATATTTTAGAAAATACGAGCGGCCATTCAGCTCAAAGCGCAAGGTCCGGCGACCTTCCTTATCACGAAAGATATCACCTTCGATATTGGCTACAACATCAAACACCGGTTTATCGGCCCATGCCTGTGCCAAATCTTGTCGCAAATAACAGGAATTCTTTTTCATTAAGGCCATCTAAAGGCTATGCCAAGCAGTGAGTTGTGCGAACGCGCACAGCGTTTTGTTACACTGTTTGCAGGAAACCATAAATACTACCACCAGAGCCGAAATGAGGTAAGCCGTGTCATTTAAATCCACCTTGCAACGCCACCAAAAGATGATTGAAAGCTTGTTTGAAATGGAGCCTCAATTAAATGATTTACTGGATCTTATCAGCGACTGCGTGCTGAATGACAATAAAGTATTGTTCTTCGGTAATGGGGGCAGCGCTTCTGATGCCCAGCATCTGGCCGCGGAGTTTGTGATTCGTTATAAAGAAGATCGCAGACCGCTGGCCGCGATTGCGCTGACCACCGACACATCGATTCTGACAGCACACAGCAATGACTACAGTTTTGAAACCGTATTTGATCGGCAAATTCAGGCGCTGGCCCGACCCGGCGATGTGGCGATTGGTTTATCGACTTCCGGTAACAGTGCCAATGTGATTAACGGCATTAATACTGCCAAAAAAGCCGGTTGTGCAACCATTGCCTTTACTGGCCAAAGTGGCGGACAACTGAAAGCCATAGCTGATCATTGTGTCTGTGTCGCCGACACAGAAACAGCCCGGGTGCAGGAAGGCCATATCCTGATTGGCCATTGGTTATGTGAAGCACTGGACGAGAAACTCAGCAAAGCATGAGTCAAAAAATCATCACAGCAGACGTCGTTATAGTTGGCGCCGGCATTGCCGGATTATGGCTACATAACCGGCTGAGCCAGTTGGGTTATCACTGTCTGTTACTGGAAAACCAGAAAATCGGTCATGCCCAAACGCTGAGTGCTCAAGGCATTATCCATGGCGGTAGCAAATATGCGTTAAACGGCTTTTTATCCAACGCCGCACAAACCATCAGCGGTATGCCCGCCCGCTGGAAATCCTGTCTGCAAGGCAATGGCGAAATTGATTTATCCGACGTTAACGTGTTTACCGAACATCAATTGCTCTGGTCCACGCAAAGCCTGTCTTCCAAAATGGTGTCTTTTTTTGCCAGCAAGGCGTTGCAAAGCCGTATGCAGAATATCCCCAAATCCGAACGTAGCGGCTTGTTTGCCGATGCAGGTTTTAAAGGTGCGTTATACCAGTTGGATGAACCGGTACTGGATGTCGGCAGTTTGCTTAAAGCCTTAATCAAGCCTTATGCCGCAACGATTTTAAAGACACCAGACATAGAACCGGAGTGGATCAAGCAGGATGGCAATATCACTGCCATGCACTTTGGTGAAGAACTGGAAATTCAGGCCCAGCAGTTTGTACTGACTTCCGGTGAAGGCACGGGTGAACTGTTAAAAAGCCTGCAACTGACCCGACCCAAAATGCAGAAACGGCCGTTGCAAATGCTGCTCTGCAAAGCCAAAGATCCGGATGATCCTTTACCGCAAATTTATGCTCATGGTCTTGGCAGTGGCAGCAAACCGATCGCCACCATCAGCAGCCATCCGGATAAAACCGGCAATATCGTCTGGTACCTCGGCGGTAATATTGCGGAAGAAGGTGTCGGCAAAGATCCTGATAGTTTGATTGAGGAAGCACGCGCTTTACTTAAACAAATCCTGCCGTGGTTTACCCTGCCGGAACTGGAATGGACGACGCATAACGTCAATCGCGCCGAACCCAAACAAAGCGGTTTTGCACGTCCCGATAGCGCCTATGTCAGCAGCCATAACAATCTGCATATTGCCTGGCCGACCAAATTGGCGCTCTCCCCCGATCTAGCCGATAAAGTTATCGAAGCGCTGGCAAAACAAAATGTGCAAAAAACATCCCATCCAGAGCAGCATATTTTGCCGTTAGCACAACTGGCCGAACCACTCTGGGATCGGGCATTCATAAAATGAACAAGCTGCCTAAAAAAACCATTCCAGGTACAGGGCTGGTTGTTTCGGTACTGGGACTCGGCACCGTCAAACTGGGACGCGATAAAGGCGTTAAATACCCCGAAGCGTTTACCATTCCTGATGATCAAGCCGCCCTCGCCTTGCTGCAACAAGCCTGGGATCTGGGCATCAATCTGATTGATACCGCCCCAGCCTACGGCAGCAGTGAACAACGTCTTGGCGAGTTATTACCACAACTACCGCACGACTGGATTATCTGCTCTAAAGCCGGTGAATTGTTTAATAGCAACACCGGTGAATCGTCTTTTGATTTTTCAGCCGATGGCCTCAAACGCAGCGTTGAAAACAGTTTAAAACGCCTCAATCGTGATCAAATTGAGATTGTATTGATCCACTCTGATGGAAACGATGTGCCGGTCATTGAACATTACAAAGCATTGGAAACCTTAAATAAACTCAAGCAACAAGGCTTGATTTTGGCCGCCGGTATGTCCACCAAAACCGTTGAAGGCGGTCTGCTGACATTGGATCAAGCTGATATCGCCATGGTCACCCATAACCTCGCCTATCAAGATGAACAGGCCGTGTTAGATGCGGCGGCTAATAAAAACAAATCGGTATTTATCAAAAAAGCCTTTGCCAGTGGGCATTTGCCTGCCAATACGACAAAAGACAGCGTCACTGCCAGCTTTGAAATGATCTTTGCTAATCCAGCGGTGGCCAGTGTGGTGGTTGGCACGATTAATCCAGTACATTTGGCAGACAATGTGGCTAAGGCTATTGTGGCTTTTGATAAGTAATTAACCACAGAGACACAGAGGGCACGGAGGTTTTTGGGGATATAAATATTTATCCGCAGATTACGCTGATGGACGCAGATTTAGTATTTATCAATAGATGGATTATTTTTTGGCGACTTTTGCGAAGATCCATGACCTTTCATCGTTATGATTCACGATTAATTATTACAGTTATAGTTAGCCAACTATAGAAGTTCTATTTCAATTACTTATCAGGGATCGTTGCAATGTTGAATAATTACAAGTCGTTCAAGTTACCATTTATTATCAGGCTACAGAGCTCATTAAAAAGCTGTTTTAAGGCTGTCATATTGTTAAAAACAGCTATGCTAATGGGCACGTTGTTGTTGAGCGCATGTTCTACTACGCCCGTCACGCAACAAAGCGCTTCACCAGTCGACCCAGACAGAATTTATCACCCATCCTATCTTGGACCGGCAGAATCCGCTGGTGATGCAACAATTATTTTTCTCCGAGACAAGGGCTTCTCTGGTGCGGGATGCAGTCATGATATGTATGTTGATAACGTAAAGGTGTTTGCCATTCGTCATGGGGAAAAAATCACAATTCACGTGCCCGCAGGGCAACATTTTTTTCGATTAGAAACTGGGGGTGGCCTCTGTCCAAATATAGCTGCATCACAAGAAACCACCCTTACGCCTGGTGCACGCCAAGTCTACCGTATCCTATTACCATCAGATGGGAGTTTGCGGTTGACTCGAATTGAATGAGTGTAGCTTGGCAGAATCAAGTTTAAATACTGATCCCATACTTCCCATCCTAACGAGTAATCTAATTCTCGCCTTAGTCGATAGACACGTTAAAGTGTGTCATTTATTGAGACGTTCGGATAACTGGCAAGGAGTTTATGTACATTGAAGATAGTTTATTTGGATCAGTTGCATTGGATAGAAATAGCAAAATGTGTCAATGGTAAGCCTGCAAAGGACGGAACATCGGAAGCTCTTGAGCACATGAATATATTAAGTAACTCAGGGTGTGCCGTTTTTCCTCTATCGATCTCACACTATTACGAAACACTTAAGCACTCGGATCCAAATCGTAGGCAAAGATTAGCTTCTGTCATGAGGACACTATCACAAGGCTTTTCTGTAGCCGCGCTAAGAAATATCGTAAGACATGAAGTTCGTTCTGCCTTAGTATCAATATTAGATTTGAATAACAAAAAGGAAGAGTTTCAATATTTAGGAAAGGGCTTTGAACATGCACTTGGTAGATATTTCAATCTAAAATTAGTCTGGCCAAAACCTGAACATATTCCTGAATATATTAGAAATAAATTTGAAAACGACATCTTCAGCATTATCGAGGCTACATTTCTTAGTGGTGTTCTAAAATCTGGTGAAATTGAATACCTATTTACTAAGGTAGATCTTACTTCAGATAACAAATTTAAAGACCATCTTGAAGAATGGAAAGGCTGTGCTTCAACAATGACTGAAGCTGAGTTAAAACGGAGAATCTATTCAATCACATTTAAGGATATCCTTGAACCAATTAGTGAAGAGCTAGTGTATTTGGGTGTTCCTCTTGAAAAGTTTATGCTACTAGGCGAAGAAAGTTTCTGTAGATTTTTAAATATGATGCCAACAAGAAAAGTGGATATGCATCTGAGAGAACAGTGGGCAAGAAATGGTAGCTTGACCCCCAAGCAGTCTGATTTGAATGACTGGTGTTACATCGGCTCTGCTGTTTGCTATTCTGATTTTGTCATTACAGAAAATCAAATTACAGATCTGCTTTCAAGGTCACAAATCTATGCACCAAAAGTCACATCTAAGCTTTCAGATATTTTGAATTTTAATATTGCTTAAGCAAGGTAGTTTGGGTTGAGCTTGTGAAACCCAACATTTTGGCTTGAATATTCGATATTTGTTGGGTTTCATTGCATTCAACCAACCTACCAAATTGTCTGATAAACCACGGATAGATTCCTTTGAAACCTCTGTGCCCTCTGTGTCTCTGTGGTCTATTTATCTTAATAAATAATCTGCGTCCATCTGCGTAATCTGCGGATAAATTGCTTTGTTACTACTGTGGTTATCTATCCTGATGAATCTTATTCACTATCGCCGTGGTAGAGCAGTTTTCGGTTAAGCCCATCACTCTGACTTCGCCGCCGTAGCCTTCAACGATTTCCCAGCCAACCACGCCTTTTTTATCGTAGTCGCCGCCTTTAACCAGGATATCCGGTTGGATTTTTCTGAGCAGATCTTCCGGAGTATCGCCTTCGAAGACGGTAACCCAATCCACATCGGCCAGGCCCGCCAACACGATCTGACGGCGATCCGCAGTATTAATCGGACGACCTTTACCTTTAAGTTTGGTGACCGATTCATCGGAGTTAATGGCAACAATTAATCTATCGCCCTGGGCGCGCGCCTGATGCAGATAGCTGACATGACCGGCATGCAGAATATCGAAACAGCCGTTGGTAAAGACAATTTTCTCGCCACGTTTTTTGGCTTGATCAACCGCAATTTTTAATTGTTCAACGGTGACCGCACCAGCAAAGGAATGATCACTTTGATTTGTGCCCTGATGACGTTGATATTCGGCAAACAGTTCGGGTTCGCTGACAGTGGATGTGCCCAGTTTGCTGACCACAATACTGGCAGCGACATTGGCTAAGGTCACGGCTTGTTGCAAAGATTGTCCGGCGGCCAGTGCTGCTGCCAAGGTGGCAATCACGGTGTCCCCGGCTCCGGTGACATCGGCAACTTCTTTGGCAATCGCCGGTAGATGGAATTCGCTGTTGTCATTGGTGATCAACGACATGCCCTGTTCACTACGGGTGATCAATACCGCTTTAATATCAAAGTCGGCAATCAGCTTTTTGGCTTTCTCAATCAGGTCGGCTTCTGATTGAATTTCGCCCGTCACCGTTTCAAATTCGGTGAGATTGGGGGTGATTAAATCCGCACCACGATATTTACTGAAATCATTGCCTTTTGGATCGACCAGCACGGTCATAGCATTGGCTTTCGCCAAGTTAATCCATTGCTGTGGATCATGCAGCGTGCCTTTGTCGTAATCTGACAAAACCATCACACCATCATTAACCAGCAATGGCGTGACTTTGTCAGCCATCCCAACAGCGCTTTCTATGGTAAATCGGCTTTCAAAATCCATCCGTAGCAGTTGCTGATGCGCGCTGATAATGCGGGATTTTATGATGGTGGGGTGTTGTGAGGTTTGATGAAATGCACACTCAATGCTGACCGAACGCAGTCGCTCTTCTAACACCTGCGCGGCTTCATCCTGACCAGTAATGCCTGACAAACTGCAGTTGGCACCGAGTGAAGCAATATTCATCGCTACATTGGCGGCACCGCCCGGAATATCTTCCAATCGCTCAACATTCACTACTGGCACAGGCGCTTCAGGAGAAATACGCTTGGTTTTACCAAAATAGAAGCGGTCCAGCATCAAATCGCCTATTACGACGACATTGGCCTGCCGAAAATCCGGGAATGCATTTTTCATAACGTTTGATTTATTGATTAGAGAAAGCGGTTATTGTGCGGCTAAAAGTGGTTGCAGTCCATGCCAAACCATTTCCGGTGTCATTTCGGTCATACACACTGGTTCGCCATTGCGTGAGGCGGGTAACGGGCATTTGCGTTTATAGCATGGGGCGCAGTTAAACTCACTGACCAGATGCTGCTGATGTTTGCCATAGGTGCCAATCAGCGCTGTGTCTGTCGCACCATACAATGTTAACGCTGGTGTTCCGGCAACAGCAGCAAGATGTGCCAGTCCGGTATCACTGCACACCGCACCTGCCGAGTGGTGCATAATCGCCGCAATATCGTTCAGGCCTAAACGTGGTAACGCAAAAGCCATTGCATCAATTGAAGCGATCTGTTGAGCACGCAGATATTCTTCATTATTGCCGCACGGTAACAATACGGAATAACCTTCAGATCGCGCCTGTAAAACCAATTGCTGCCAGAAATTAATCGGCCAGAGCTTGGTCAGCCAGCTGGCATTGTGCACAAACATCAGATAACGCTCGGGTAAGGCAAACTCGAGCTCCGGTAACGGATATTTACTGAAATTCGCCGCATATTTGGCGGGTGTTTTGGGGAGTGGATAATCCAGTGCCTGTGACAGGATCTGCCGCATCCGATCCACGGCATGTTGCTGTGGATTAACCGTTATCGGGTATTGATAAGCCAGATGGGCCGGTCGTTCACGACAGGATTGTTTATCCAGACCATAGACCGGGCCGCGGCGTAACTTACTGACCAACGCGCTTTTCAGATTATTCTGCATATCAACGACAGCATCATAATCATCCAGATTCAGTTCACGATAGAACTGGCGTAGTTCACCACCGGTCAACGTTTGCCAGGCGGATTTCTTCCAACGCCGATGCGAGGTGGTGATGACTTTGCGAACATTGGGATGCCATTTTGGAACTTCAGCAAAGGCTTCATCCACCACCCAGTCAAATTCAATGCCGGGAAAGGCTTTGGCCGCATCGCTCAGCGCCGGTAAGGCATGCATTAAATCGCCCATGGAGGTGAGCTTGATGATTAATACTTTCATAAACGGAAAAATGCCTGATGGATTAACATCAAGCGTTTTGCAAAGTATTTAAAGACAATGGATTATGGCGATGCTGCTGCAAAATTTTCAGAAATGCATCGGGATTTTTAATCTGTGTCATTTCACCTTCACGAGGGAAAAGCTGATCCTGCAGGCGTGACAACCAGAAACGTAATGCTGCCGCACGACAAACCAGATTCCAATTGGACTTTTCGGCTTCATTGAGTTGCCGACGTTGTAGATAAGCGTTCATCAAACGCTGATAGCGTTCGTTATCAATCAACCCTTGTTCATTGACACACCAGTCATTGACCACTACGGCCAGGTCATAAATAAGGAATTCATCGCAGGCATAGTAAAAATCAATAATACCCTGCAGTTCATTGTCGACAAACAAGGCGTTATCGCGGAATAAATCCGAATGGGTGACACCCCACGGTAATTCCAGATCGCTGTAATGTTGTTGAAAATTCAGTTCTGCTTGAAGCATTTCTGCCTGTTCTGCAGACATATGTGGCAATAGTGTTTCAGCCATCGATTCACGCCAGTCAGCACCGCGTTGTGTTGCCCGGCGATGTTTAAACTTCTGTCCGACAAGATGCATTTGCGCCAGCATATCGCCGATGGCTTCACATTGACTTAGTGTGGCAAGTTCATCAACTGTATGTCCCGCCAGGCGCATAACAAGCGCTGCTGGACGACCGCATAAAGACTTGAGGTAATTTCCCTGTTTATCTTCGGCAGGATGCGCAGAGGGAATGCCATGCTTGAAGAAAAACGTCATGACTTCCAGGAAGTAATCCAATTCAGCGAATTCGTGCTGTTCGAACAGAGTAAGCACAAACTCGCCCTGATCGGTGGTCACAAAATAATTGGTATTTTCGATTCCAGCAGAAATGCCCTGATAATCAATCAGATTACCAACGGCATAATCGCCGAGGAACGCCATTAATTCATCGCGCCCGACTTCGGTATAAACAGACATGAAAATCTCAGTTAACGGGAGTTTTTGTTACCATTCCAACAAAATCCAGTTCGGCACTTCCGGATTGGCAAGGTTATGTTTTTGGGTTTCAAGTGAACCATCGCCATCAGTATCCATCAGGTAGTAGGATGGTCCGATATCCGGGGTGATTTTGATCATGTAAAGCTGACCGTTGGCGCGGTATTCTTCAATGGTACGATCTTCTTCCTGGATAATGGTGATTTCAGGTTCAATGCTTTCGCCATCCTGTAATGTAGGCGGCACAACAGGTGGTTCAGATAAATCAGGGCCCGCAGCCCCAGCCCAGGCACTTCCTGTGAACATTGCGCTGATTGCGCATACAATGGCGAACGGTTTTAACATGACTTGGCTCCACTAATTTCCGATAAAGATAGCATTTCCGCTACGATGATAAAAGCAATCTGTTTGCCACTAATTTCAGGCCTTGTGAACTATGACTCAAACTGCACCACTTATACTTGTTGATGGCTCTTCCTACCTGTATCGCGCTTATCATGCGATGTACAAAGTAGACATGCGGAATTCAGCGGGTGAGCCCACTGGCGCCGTACGAGGCGTGACTTCTATGTTACGTCGGTTAGCGAAAGACTATCCAGAAAGTCACATTGCTGTGATATTTGATGCTAAAGGCAAAACCTTCAGGGATGAACTATTTGCCGAGTACAAGGCACAACGCCCACCAATGCCGGATGATTTACGTTTACAAGTACAACCGATCCATGACGTTATTCATGCGATGGGATTACCTTTGTTTTCAATCGAGGGCGTTGAAGCAGATGACGTTATCGGAACGCTCGCGCAAGAAGCTACAGCAAAAGGTTTGCATGTGGTGGTTAGCACTGGTGACAAAGATATGGCGCAATTGGTCAATTCTAATGTCACCTTGGTGAACACTATGACAGAGACCAAACTTGATATTGAAGGCGTCAAAGAAAAATTTGGTTTACCACCAGAGCTCATCATCGACTTATTAGCATTGATGGGCGATAAAGTTGACAACATTCCTGGCGTTCCCGGAGTTGGCGAAAAAACAGCATTAGCATTACTACAAAACCTTGGTGGTATAGAAGCCATATACAACAATCTTGATTCGGTAAGTACGTTGGATTTTCGTGGTGCCAAAAAGATGCCTGAGAAATTGGCTGAGCATAAACAAATGGCTGAATTAAGTTATCAGCTAGCGACCATTAAATGTGATGTTGAACTGCCGATTCATGTCGAAGATATTCAGAATAAACCTCAGGATAATGCCACTCTGTTGGAGCTTTTTGAAAAGCTGGAATTCCGCAGCTGGATTAATGAACTCAAAACCGGACACGATCCACGCTCAAATATAGTTAACGCCAGTCAGATTTCCGATAGTGTAGAAGCATCAACGATTGAAACCCATTACGAAACCATCTTGACTCAGCAGCAGCTGGATAGCTGGCTGGAAAAACTCAAAAAAGCTGAACTGTTTGCCTTTGATACCGAGACTACAAGCCTCAATTATCTGCAGGCACGGATTGTCGGTATGTCATTTGCCATCAAAGTTGGAGAAGCCGCTTATCTGCCGCTGGCCCATGATTATCCGGGCGCGCCGGATCAGCTGGATTTTGATGCCACGCTGGCTCTGATGAAACCATTACTGGAAGATCCCAAGGCCCTGAAAGTCGGTCAAAACCTCAAGTATGATCGGCATATTCTGCTGAATCATGGCATTGATTTGCAGGGCATCGCCCATGACACAATGCTGCAATCCTATGTGCTCGACAGCACCGCAACCCGCCATGATATGGATTCGCTGGCCGAAAAATATCTGAATCGCAGCACTATCCATTTTGAAGATATTGCCGGTAAAGGCAAAAAACAACTGACCTTCAATGAAATCGGTTTGGAAGAAGCTTCACCTTATGCCTGCGAAGATGCCGATATCACCTTGCAGCTACACAATATTTTGTGGCCAAAAGTTCAGGCGATTCCATCATTGGAAATAGTTTATCGTGAACTGGAAATGCCGTTGCTGCCGGTGCTGAATACGCTGGAACGTAATGGCGTGCATATTGATATCTTTATGTTGCAGCAGCAAAGCGATCAACTGGCGTTAGATATTGATCGGCTGGAAAAAGAAGCCCATGCCTCTGCCGGTACCAAATTTAATCTGGGTTCACCAAAGCAGCTACAGGAAATTCTTTACGACCAGCAACAGTTGCCGGTACGTAAAAAAACACCCAAAGGCCAACCCTCGACCGCTGAAAATGTGCTGCAGGAATTAGCTGATGATGGCTATGAGCTGCCGCAAATCATTATGCAATATCGCAGTTTAAGTAAGCTGAAATCCACCTACACCGACAAACTGCCACAACAGGTGAATCAACAGACTGGACGTGTGCACACCTCCTATCATCAGGCGGTGACTGCCACCGGGCGGTTATCGTCATCGGATCCGAACCTGCAGAATATTCCAATCCGTACTGAAACGGGTCGCAAAATCCGTGAAGCCTTTGTCGCCGGTAAAGGTTCCAAAATACTGGCGGCGGATTATTCGCAAATTGAATTACGCATCATGGCGCATTTATCCGGTGATAAAAGCCTGTTGACCGCGTTTGCCGAAGGTGAAGATATTCATCGCCATACCGCTTCTGAAATCTTTGGTGTGGAACCGGAAAACGTCACTGGCGATCAACGACGCAGTGCCAAAGCCATCAACTTCGGTTTGATTTACGGCATGTCAGCCCACGGACTTTCCAAACAACTTGGTATCGAACGTCATCAGGCCGCCAAATACATGGAAACCTATTTCGAACGCTATCCCGGCGTCAGAAAATACATGGACAATACCCGCGAGCAGGCCAAAAAGGATGGTTACGTCGAAACCATTTTCGGCCGACGTTTATATCTACCGGAAATCAACTCCAGTAACGGCCTGCGTCGCCAATATGCCGAACGCACCGCGATTAACGCGCCAATGCAGGGCAGCGCGGCAGATATTATCAAACGCGCGATGATTTCAATTCATGACTGGCTGCTCGAAGCCGATACCGGTATTCGCATGATTATGCAGGTACACGATGAATTGGTTTTTGAAGTGCCAGACGATCAGCTTGATTTGGCTAAAACCGAAATTGAGCAGTTTATGATTCAAGCAGCTGATCTCGAAGTGCCATTAGAAGTGGGGATTGGAGTTGGGGATAATTGGGAACAGGCGCATTAGCTGGATTATTAACCACAGAGACACAGAGGACACTGAGGCTATAAAAGCAATTTATCCGCAGATTACGCAGATGGGCGCAGATTGTTAGATAGAAGTTAAGAAAGGATTTAGAAAAGGGCATAGATCCCAGAGGCTTCCCTTGAATCCCCTTTTGTGTTGCCGGAAAAAATGGTTATCGCAGGATTAGAAATCGGAATGTTTGAGCGAAGCGAGTTTTTTCGATTTCCCTGCGATGGCCATTTTTTTCGGGGAGCCGCAGGCCAACACAAGGGGTGCATTTTCTTTTGGTTCGTTTTCTTTGGGCAAGCAAAGAAAATGAACTCGCCCTCAGGCGAAATTATGCTTTAAGTTCATTTTGCCTATTTAAGCTGATCTTTCGCTCTCGCGAGTCAGGGGCTTGCGTGCCCAAGCCCCTAACAACCCAAGGGCACCCCTTGTGCTGGCCTGCGGCTCCACTGCGTTGCACGATTTATCTGGGGATTGGCCAAAACTCGCTGCGCTCAGACACTGACCAATCCTTATCCAGATAAACCTGCGCTACTCGTCAGCACAAAAGGGGATTTAGGGGCGGCCTCTGAGCTTTGTGTTCGCATATCTTTTCTTTTATATTTCTCTCTAAGAAATCTTCGTCCATCTGCGTAATCTGCGGATAAATCGCTTTTAACTCTCCGTGCCCTCTGTGCCTCTGTGGTTAATCTCAAGAACGCTTCTTAGCCCGAGGATGCGCGGCATCATAAACCTTCGCCAAGTGCTGAAAATCCAGATGGGTATAGACTTGCGTTGTGCTGATATCCGAGTGTCCCAACAACTCCTGCACGGCTCTCAAGTCACTGCTGGATTCAAGCATATGTGAGGCAAACGCATGCCGTAGCCGATGCGGATGAACGTGTTCGGAGATACCGTGTTTTTTACCCCAGAAAGCCAGGCGTTGCTGGATGGAACGTACACCAAGGCGCTTGCCTTGTTGCGTGGTAAACAATGCTGGTTGTTGATACAGACCGTTCTGATCCCGTTTATCGAGCCAGACTTTCAATGCATCAATCGCTGTACGACCAATTGGCAGAATCCTTCCTTTATTACCTTTACCGGCGATGACATGTACTAGTTGCTGGCCAAAATCGACATCACGTAAATCCAATGCTGCCAGCTCTGCCAGACGCAGGCCAGAGGAATAGAATAATTCCATAATTGCCCGATCCCGACAGGCGACAAAAGTGTCAGCCGGTGTACTATCAAGCAATGAATTCATTTGGTCTACATCGAGGGTTTTTGGTAAACGTTTTTCGGCTTTGGGTGCCTGCACCGATTGCGCCGGATTATGATCGACCAGGCCTTCTTTGAGCAGATAGCGATAAAAACTGCGAACGGCTGAAAGTAAACGGTGAATACTGCGGGCACCTAAACCTTTTCGATGCAGGCGGGCAATAAACAGACGAATATCTGCCGGTTTAAGAAGTTGCCAATCGGTAAAGGATTGTTGTTGGCAATATTCAATTAATTGCTGACAATCACGCTGATAATTGAGTACGGTATGCGGCGAAACCCGGCGCTGTTGCTCCAGATACTGCAGAAAATCCTGCAGCGGTGTTTGCAGCTCAGCTGTCATTCTGGCCGTGGCAGAAACGGCGCAGCAGACGCATAAACACTTCACCGAGAAAGCTCAGATATTCAGTGCCCATATCGGCATGAAAGCGGTTGGCATCACTGCTGGCAATCGCCAGTAAACCGGCACAGGGCTCGTGTCCTAAAGGTAAACAGGCCACCGAATGCACTTCATCGGCTTTGTCACCGAACAGTAATTGTTTCTGCGCTTTGGTCAGTCGGCCACAAACCGGTAGCTGCTTGCCCAGAATATGATCAAATGCTTTCAGTTGGCTGTCATCAGCATGCAGTTCGACGATGTTACCTTCGACTGGCGGTAATTTTGGTTTTTGATCGCCACTGTAAAACAGTCTTAACGACACTTCGTCAGCCGAGAATTCTTGCTGTAATTGTTGCATCAACGTTGCCAGCAGGCTGTGCATGTCCTGACAGTCCATCAGTCGCAGACAGAGTTGATGGACTCGCTGCTGTAATTCAGCATTGCTATGCGCATTATCGATTAATGCATGCAACTGTTCATGCAGATGCTGATTTTTCTGGCGTAATTGCTGACGTTGGCGCTGTGCCAGCGAAATAGTGCCTTCAGGTGTGTTTTCGAATTCCAGCTCGGACAATAAATCCGGCTGATCGATTAAAAAATCTGTGTGCTGACGTAAAAATTCACTGACCTGCTCAGCGCTTACAGATTGTTGAGTGTTGCCCACGCAATTTCTCCATCAAATACATGTTGTGCTGGTCCGGTCATCCATACGGAAGAATTTTCATCCGGCCAGCTGATTTCTAATGTGCCGCCCGGCAGTAAAACACTGACCTGACGTCCAAGTATTCCGCGACGAATCCCACTGACCACTGCCGCACAGGCTCCGGTACCACAAGCCGTTGTCTCAGCAGAGCCACGTTCATACACCCGCAATTTAATATGCTCGTGATCTATCAGCTGCATAAACCCGACATTGACCCGTTCCGGAAACTGCTGATGGTTTTCAATTTTAGGTCCCAACTCGCTGACAGGCGCGGTGGTCACATCATCAACCAATAAAACCGCATGGGGATTGCCCATTGATAATGCAGCAATTTCCACCTGATGTCCTGGTTCCACCGCCAGCATATAGGTATTACTCTGCTCAGCCACGTTAAATGGGACTTGTTCTGGCGAGAAGCGAGGTTTTCCCATATCAACACAGACCTGACCATCGGCCTGCAAGGTGGGATAAATCACGCCGGAAGCCGTTTCAACTGCAATTGAATCCTTGGTGGTAAGGCCATTGTCACGTACATATCTGGCAAAACAACGTGCGCCATTACCGCATTGAGATACTTCGCCGCCATCGGCGTTAAAAATCCGATAACGAAAATCGACATCGTTAAGGTCACTGTTTTCTACCAGCAATAACTGATCACAGCCGATACCGATATGTCGGTCCGCCATAAAACGAATTTGCTCAGTGGTCAGCTGCACAGACTGATTGATGGCATCAATCACCACAAAATCATTACCAAGGCCATGCATTTTGCTGAATTTCAACATAGGATTAATCCTGCAATACCTGCTCACCTGCATAAAGGCTTTCAACCGACTCGCGTTGACGCGCCACATGCATATTTGTTCCATCGACCATAATTTCAGCGGCCCGCGGACGCGAGTTATAATTGGAACTCATGGTAAAACCATACGCCCCAGCAGAGCGAATCGCCAGTAAATCTCCGCTTTGAATCGCCAGACTGCGATCCTTGCCTAAAAAGTCACCGGTTTCACAGACCGGACCGACAATATCAAATTCCTGTTCAGCTTCATCCTGACGGGGTTTGACGGCTTCAATCGCCATCCAGGATTGATACAATGCCGGGCGTAATAAATCATTCATTGCCGCATCGACAATAGCGAAGTTTTTGGCTTCTGTGGCTTTGATATATTCCACTTTCGTCAGCAACACACCGGCATTACCTGCAATTGCCCGACCGGGTTCCAGCATGATTTCCAGATCACGATCTTTTAATAAAGCCTGCATTGCTTTGGCATATTCAGCTGGAGTTGGCGGTTTTTCATCACGATAACAAATCCCCAGTCCGCCGCCGATATCGAGATGTTTTATATGAATACCCTGCTCTGCCAACGCATCAATCAACGCTAACACTCGTTCCAGAGCATCAACGAAGGGTGAAACAGAGGTCAGTTGGGAGCCAATATGGCAATCCACACCAATCACTTGCAGATTTGGCAAAGAAGCTGCCTGCTTATACACCGCCAGCGCATCATCAATGGCAATGCCAAATTTGTTTTCTTTCAGGCCAGTGGAAATATATGGATGGGTTTGCGCATCGACATCCGGATTGACACGAATGGAAATCGGAGCCGTTTTTTTAAGACTGACGGCCACATCACTGATACGTTGCAACTCAGGGATCGATTCCACATTAAAACAGCGAATACCGGTTTTCAAAGCATAACCAATTTCTTCAGCGGTTTTACCAACACCGGAAAACACTGTTTTCTCCGCTTGACCACCTGCGGCGATGACGCGAGCCAATTCACCGGCAGACACAATATCAAAACCTGATCCCAGTCTGGCCAACACATTCAGCACCGCCAGATTAGAGTTAGCTTTGACCGCATAACAGACCAAATGCGGATAAGCACTGAATGCATCATCAAAGGCTTTCCAATGCTGTTCGAGTGCAGCTCTGGAATACACATAAGTAGGAGTGCCAAATTGCGCCGCCAAATCAATTAAAGATTGCTGCTCGGCATGCAACTCTCCATGTTTTTGAGTGAAATAATCCTGCATTTTTTAGGCAACCTTCACAGTATTAGCGTTTCCTTCAGGCAGATATAAATCACCCTTTAGGCCGCATGAGGTCAGTATTCCTATGGTACACAGGATGATCGCCAGAGTTTTCCAGCCAGAAATTTTTCGCATGATGTCTTCCCCGATGCTGTAAAGGCAGGCAGTATACACAGGAATACTGGCAACTGACCCACATTGGAAACTAGAATTTATTATTTAACTTACATATTATAAGTGCATTTAAAATTAGCTTTATATTAAGGAATAGCGTCCTGTAATGGCAAATATGACAGCACCAATCAGACTAAGCGGTCTTGCAAGACGACTTGTAAGTGAAGGGTTGCTGAGTGAGGAGCAGGCACAGACTGCTCAGGTTACGGCTAAACAGGCTTCACAATCTTTTGTGACCTATCTGGTCAATAACAAACTGCTTGATAGTGATGTTATCGGTGCCATTGCCTCTCAGGAATTTGGCGTTCCTTTATTTGACCTGGACAGTATGAATATGGAACTTGCGCCTACCAGCCTGTTCCAGGAAAAACTCATCCGTCAGCATAATGCCCTACCGTTGTTTCAACGTGGTAAACGTCTTTATGTGGCCGTGTCCGATCCTACCAATCTTCAGGCCCTGGATGAATTCCAGTTCAACACTGCTCTGAATACTTACCCTGTTCTGGTCGATGAACAGAAATTATCCGTCACCATCGAAAAAGCACTGGATAACAAAAACCAGGTTCTGGATGATTTTGATGATGCTGAGCTAGATGATATTGATCTGGGGCCGGATGATGATGCTGATCGTGGAGCTGAACTCACTGAAAAAAATATTGATGACACTCCGGTCGTCAGATTTATCAACGGTATTCTGACTCAGGCGATCAAAGCCGGTGCCTCGGATATTCACTTTGAACCCTACGAGAAAAAATATCGTGTTCGGGTGCGTATTGATGGCATCCTCCATGAAACCAAAACGGCACCCGTAGTGCTTGGCGGACGTATTGCTGCGCGGCTGAAAGTCCTGTCTAGAATGAATATTGCTGAACGTCGGGTCCCCCAGGATGGCCGGATGCGATTGAAAATTTCCAAATCCAAAGCCATCGATTTTCGTGTCAGCACCTGCCCGACCCTGTTCGGCGAAAAAATCGTACTGCGTATTCTGGACCCTACTAGCGCCCAATTAGGTATTGATGCATTGGGTTATGAGGAAGATCAGAAAAAAATCTTTCTTGAGACCATGCATAAACCCTATGGCATGGTGCTAGTCACCGGTCCAACAGGTAGTGGTAAAACCGTTTCCTTGTATACCGCTTTAAATATTCTCAACACTGACGATCGAAATATCTCTACAGCAGAAGACCCTGCAGAGATAAATCTGCCGGGTATCAATCAGGTCAATGTACATCCGCAGATCGGGCTGGGGTTTACTGAATGTTTAAGAGCCTTCTTACGTCAGGATCCTGACGTAATCATGGTGGGTGAGATCCGCGATCTGGAAACCGCTGAAATTGCCATTAAAGCTGCGCAGACTGGTCATATGGTGTTTTCAACGCTACATACCAATGACGCTCCACAAACATTGACCCGCCTCGCCAATATGGGTGTGCCGGCGTTTAATATCGCTTCCGCTGTAACCTTGATTATTGCCCAGCGTCTGGCGCGTCGCCTGTGTCAGCATTGTAAAACCGTGGAACCGTTACCAAAAGAAACGCTGATCGAAGAAGGTTACACACCGGAGCAAATTGCGACAGATTTCAAAGTTTACCGTGCTGTAGGTTGCGATCAATGCACCGAGGGGTATAAAGGTCGTGTTGGTATCTATCAGGTAATGCCAGTCTCGGATGCAATGGGAAGAATGATTATGGAAGGCGGTAACTCCATGCAACTGGCGGATCAGGCAAAAGCTGAGGGTATTGCAGATTTACGAGCTTCCGGTTTGAAAAAAGTCATGGCCGGATTAACCAGCTTGGAAGAGATTAACCGCGTCATTAAGGAATAAACCGTGGCCACAGCAGCTAAAGCTAAACTTAAACCTAAAAAAGCCGAATTACCGACCCTGTTTATCTGGCAAGGAACAAATAAAGCCGGCCGCAAGGTTAAAGGTGAACAGGCCGGTGAAAGTATTCAGGCCGTTCGGGCAGATTTACGCCGTCAAGGTATTATGCCGGACAAAGTACGTCGTAAACCCAAGGATTTATTTGCTCCACGCAAACCCAAAATCAAACCGGCTCACATAGCCATCTTCAGCAGAATGCTGGCCACCATGATGTCTTCGGGTGTGCCGATGATGCAATCACTGCAAATTATTGGCGAAGGCCATGAAAATGCCAGTATGCAGGAAATGATTCTGGCAATTAAAGCCGATGTTGAATCAGGCACTAGTCTGGCGGAGTCATTAGCGAAATTCCCATTATATTTTGATGATCTGTATATCAGTCTTATCAACGCCGGTGAACAGTCCGGTACGCTGGAAGCCTTATTGCACGAGATCGCGACATATCAGGAAAAGACTGAAGCACTGAAATCGAAGATTAAAAAAGCGCTGGTTTATCCAACTGCCATCATGGTAGTAGCGTTTATTGTGACGGCGATTTTGATGATCTTTGTTATCCCACAGTTCCAGGCTTTATTTACCGGGTTTGGTGCGGACCTGCCTGGCCTTACTAAAATGGTCATCAGCATTTCCCAGGTATTTCAGGATTACTGGTGGTTAATTTTCGGCAGCATTATTGGCTCGGTGATGGGCTTTATGGCAGCACAACGCCGCTCTCGCAAGGTTCAGCATTTTATGGATCGTATGTTATTAAAACTGCCGGTTATTGGTGATGTATTAACAAAAGGTGCAATTGCACGTTTTGCTCGCACATTTTCAGTTATGTTCAAAGCCGGTGTGCCAATGGTGGAAGCGATGACCTCGGTAGCAGGTGCCACGGGTAATATCGTCTATAACGAAGCCACTTTGGAAATGCGTGATGATGTCTCAACCGGTACCCAATTAAATAAAGCCATGACCGATACCGAGCTGTTTCCTAATATGGTGATTCAGATGGTTTCCATCGGTGAAGAATCGGGTTCTTTGGATGCGATGCTGGCGAAAGTCGCAGATTTTTTCGAACGTGAAGTCGATGATGCTGTTGATAATATGACCGCGTTGATGGAGCCGTTTATCATGGCCTTCCTGGGTGTATTGATCGGTACACTGGTTATTGCCATGTACTTGCCGATTTTCAAACTCGGCGCTGTCGTTTAATCCTATGTCGCTAATTTATCTGCTGGAAACCTCCAGCATTTTTTTTATTGCCAGTATTTTCATTCTGGGATTACTGGTCGGTAGCTTTCTCAATGTAGTCATTCACCGACTGCCGCTGATGATGCAGCGTGAGTGGGCCCAACAGTGCCATGAATTGATTGGAACATCTGAACCTGAGACAGATGAACTTACGTTAAGCAAACCGCGTTCTCGCTGTCCGCATTGCGGTCATGCGATTACTGCATTGGAAAATATTCCGGTAATCAGTTATCTCGCTCTGAAAGGTCGTTGCAAGGAATGCAAAGCGCCAATATCCAAACGCTATCCGCTGATCGAATTATTCACTGCAGTGATCTCGGCGGTGGTGGCATGGCACTTTGGTTTCAGCATTGCCGTAGTAGGTGGATTACTGTTGAGTTGGGCTCTGCTCGCTTTGACCTTTATCGATGTTGATCATCAACTGTTGCCAGACAGCATTACTTTACCCTTATTGTGGTTAGGCCTCAGCTTTAACCTGTTTGCTACCTATACCGATATTAGCTCTGCCGTTATTGGTGCTATTGCCGGTTATCTGGCGCTCTGGCTGGTGTATCACGCCTTTCGTTTGGTCACAGGTAAGGAAGGCATGGGCTATGGTGATTTTAAGCTGCTGGCAGCCTTGGGAGCCTGGATGGGTTGGCAGGCATTGCCAATGATTATTTTATTATCCTCTTTAGTCGGTGCAGTGGTTGGTATCAGCCTGATTTTGTTAAAACAACAGCATCGGGATATTCCCATTCCATTTGGTCCTTATCTGGCAGCAGCCGGCTGGCTGGCGCTGATATGGGGCGACACTCTGAGTACCGCATATCTGAATTGGAGCGGATTAAGCTGAGATGGTGTTTCGGGTTGGCCTAACCGGCGGCATTGCATCAGGCAAATCAACTGTCTCAACATTATTTGCAGATCTGGGCGTTACCGTTATTGATGCCGATATTATTGCCCGCGAACTGAGCCAGCCTGGTACAACCCAATACCAGGAAATTGTTGAGCAGTTTGGCAATCATTACGTACTTGCAGATGGTCAGTTAAACCGACCAGCATTACGTAAGATGCTGTTCTCGGATGCTGCAGCCAAAAAAACGCTTGAACGGATCCTGCATCCAGCAATTCGCCAACAACTGTTACATCAGGCAGAAAATGCCAAAGGCCGTTACTGTATTCTGAGTGTACCGTTATTAGTTGAAGCCAGGATGCAGTCGTGCGTGGATCGTATTTTGGTCGTTGATGTGGATTACCAAACTCAACTCACCCGTCTGCAAATCCGAGACAATCTAACCATTGAAGAAGCTGCTCAACATCTTGCGGCTCAATCAAACCGCGAACAGCGATTGCAATGTGCTCACGATATCATCGACAATAGTGATGGAATTGAAAAATTGAAATTTCAGGTTACTCAACTGCATGCGTTATATTGTCAGCTGGCAGAGACGACGCAAAATTAATCCTGGTCATCAAGCTGACCTTATGTAAATGATAAAAACACACTATGTCCGACGTTATCACATACGAACAACCACTGAATGAACGCATAAGAACATTCCTGAGATTGGAATTTCTGTTGGCGCGCGTGGATTATGCCATTCAGCATGATGATGAAATGAGTCATCGTGAAGCCATTGATGCCATGTTGAGTATGTTGCAGGTATTTGAGCGTGGCGATATGAAGTCCGAAGTGACCAAGGAAGTTGAACGGCTGATTACCAATTTGTCAGCGTTGGAAAACTCGCCCGGTGTTGATAAAGACACATTGGATGCATTACTTGCAGAGTTGGATCAGACACTCGATGCCTTGCAGATTCGTAAAACGTCAATTGGTCAGGTTTTAAAAGAAAATGAATTTCTTTACAGCATCCGTCAGCGATCCAGCATTGCCGGCGGCACCTGTGATTTTGATTTACCTGCCTACCATTACTGGTTACAACATTCCTCTGTTGAGCAACGCCAGCAACAATTAAATTACTGGCTGGAACAGTTTGTAGCAGTACGCGGAGCGATTAATATTTCGCTGCAACTGATTCGTGGCAGTGCCGGTTTCAGTGGTGCTCAAGCAGAGAAGGGATTTTATCAACGCAGCCTGGACAGTAATCTGCCAACCCAATTAATTCGGGTTCGTATTCCGTCAAGCACGCCTTATTACCCAGAAATAAGTGGTGGCAAACACCGTTTCACGGTGCGGTTTATGACGTTTGATATTAATCAACGTCCCCAACAAATTAATGATGATGCGGATTTTCAGCTTAGCTGTTGCACGATGTAATTATGGTATTGAAAGTAAATTGTCCCCAATGTGGACGTAAAGTTGAATGGATTGATGACAACAAATGGAAGCCGTTCTGCTGTGAGCGCTGTAAATTAATTGACTTGGGTGAATGGGCAGCGGGAAATCACCGCATACCTGGAGAGCCGGTTATTGATCCTGAAGACGATCCCAACTCATTTCATTAACGATTGCTGTTGCTCAGTATTTACTACCTGCCAGCCTGTAAACGAGCACTAGCTGCTAAACAAGGTAGAAATTAGTTAACCGCTCAATAATCTGCATATTTGCAGCGGGAAATTCCCTGCCCGATAATTCAGCTAAGGGACACCACACTAATGGCTGTCCTTCCTTGCCCGTTGCATCACCGGAAAACTCGGTCACTAACCAGACATCAAGCTCAACCTGCAACTCTGGATAGTCATGAACTATCTGCATTAAGGGTTCAGCCTGCTCAACCTGTAAACCGACCTCTTCGTAAATCTCCCGTTGCACAGCCTCTAACCGGGTTTCATTGGCTTCACGCTTACCGCCAGGAAATTCCCACAGATCACCTTGATGCTGATGCGCATGACGGCGTGCAATTAAAACCTGTTCATCATTATTAAGAATAATCGCAACAGCGACTTGTAGACGTTTTTTCATCAATCAATTTTTCAATACGAATAGCGTGCCGCAGTATGGACATAGCACTTCACCATGACTTTTGATTTCAAGATATACCCGTGGATGGGCATTCCATGCCGGCATATCCGGCATGGGACAGCTGATGGGTAAATCTTTTTTGCTCACTTCATAGCGTCGCTGTGTACAGGCTTGTTTGCTCTCTGACATAACGCGCTACTCCTGAATTAAATTGGTAAAGCGAGCATCCGGTCCAGCGCCAGTTTGGCTTCTTTGGCAGTCACCGGATCCACTGACACCTGATTCACCACATGACCTTCCACCAAGTTTTCCAATACCCATAACAAATGCTGCGGATCAACACGGAACATGGTTGAACACATACAGACAGTGGGCGACATAAAATGCACCGATTTACCCTGGTCCTGGAAACGTTCATGTAAACGGTTCACCAGATTCAATTCGGTACCCACCAACCAGCGCGTGTTAGGTTCACTGTTGGCGATCGTGTTCACTATATATTCAGTGGAACCGACATAATCTGACTTCTGACAGACTTCAAAACTGCACTCCGGATGAGAGATGACTTTGGTTTCCGGATATTTTTCCAGAAAGTTATCAATTTGTTGTGGTTGAAACATCTGGTGAACTGAACAGAAACCTTTCCATAAAATGATTTTAGCTTTTTTCAATGCTTCCGGGGTCAAACCACCAAGAGGCTTATCAAAATCCCAAACGACCATTTCTTCGAGTGGAATACCCATTTTATAACCGGTATTACGACCAAGGTGTTGATCGGGGAAAAACAGGACTTTTTCGCGCTGAGCAAATGCCCAATCCAAAACATGGGGGGCATTGGTTGACGTACAGACAATGCCACCATGTTTGCCACAGAAGGATTTCAGATCTGCAGCAGAATTGATGTAAGTGATCGGTGTGATCATTTCATCTGGATCAAGTACTTCACTCATTTCCTGCCAAGCGCGATCAACATTTACTCGATTCGCCATATCTGCCATAGAACAACCAGCTGCCAGATCGGGCAAAATCGCGATTTGATCAGGACGGGAAAGAATGTCCGCTACTTCCGCCATAAAATGCACGCCGCAAAACACGATGTACTGAGCGTCTGATTCGGCAGCATTGCGTGACAGTTTTAGCGAATCACCTGAAAAATCCGCATGTTTGAAAACTTCATTACGCTGGTAGTGATGCCCCAGAATAACCAAATCATCGCCCAATTTCTGTTTAGCGGCAGCTATACGTTGATCGCATGCCTCATCATCAATTGAGAAGTATTGTTCAAACGGGATTGCCGTTGTTGCTAGTTTTGTAGCCACTTCGCTTTCCTCTTAAATCCGCTATTGCTTTTTTGCTCAGACTTCTGCTGTTGGCACTTTACGCAGACGAATATTCAATTCTTTAAGCTGTTCATCACTGACCGGGCTTGGTGCATTGGTTAACAGGCAAGCCGCTGACTGTGTTTTCGGGAATGCCATTACATCACGGATCGATGCTGAGCCCGTCATTAACATCGCCAGGCGGTCCAAACCAAATGCCAAACCACCATGTGGTGGACAGCCATATTTCAATGCCTGTAACAGGAAGCCAAATTTCTCTTCCGCTTCTTCAGCAGGAATACCCAGCATTTCAAATACTTTCTGCTGCACATCTGTTTTATGAATACGAATCGAACCGCCGCCCAATTCAGTACCGTTTAATACCATGTCATACGCACGGGACAAGCACTTGCCCGGATCGTTGCTTAATAAATCAATATCTGACTCACGTGGCGCAGTGAAGGGATGATGTAAGGCATACCAACGTTGCGTTTTGTCATCCCATTCAAACATCGGGAATTCAACCACCCATAACGGGCGCCAACCATGTTCAACCATATCTAAATCATGGCCAATTTTGACACGTAAAGCACCCAAAGATTCATTCACAACAGAAGCTTTATCGGCACCAAAGAAAACAAGGTCACCGGTTTCAGCTGCCGTTCTTTGCAAAATCGCATCAACCACATCATCGGGTAGGAATTTCAGAATAGGTGATTGCAAACCTTCCCGGCCAGCAGCAAGATCATTCACTTTAATGTAAGCCAGACCTTTTGCACCGTAAATGCTGACAAATTTGGTGTAATCATCAATTTCTTTACGGCTTAATGAGTTACCACCCGGAACGCGTAAAGCAGCCACACGTCCATTTTCATCATTGGCTGGTGCAGAGAAGACTTTAAAATCAACTCCCTGCATCAAATCACTTACATCAACGAGTTCCAATGGAATTCGCAGATCCGGTTTATCACTGCCATAACGGTCCATAGCATCCGCATAGGTCATTCTTGGGAAAGGATTCGGTAACGGTTGCTCTAATACATTGGCAAACAGGTCGCGGATCATTTCTTCCATCAATTGCATTAAATCCTCTTCTTCAACAAAAGAGGTTTCAATATCCAATTGCGTGAATTCCGGCTGACGATCAGCACGCAAATCTTCATCGCGGAAGCAACGAACAACCTGGTAATAGCGATCCATACCAGCCACCATCAGCAGTTGTTTAAATAACTGTGGCGACTGTGGCAATGCAAAGAAATCTCCTGGATGAGTACGACTTGGGACCAGATAGTCGCGCGCGCCTTCCGGGGTAGCTTTGGTCAGGATAGGTGTTTCAATATCCATAAAGCCGTGATTATCGAGATACTGGCGTAATTGGCGGATAATCTGTGAACGAAAGCGCAGCTTTTGCAGCATTTCCGGGCGACGTAAATCGATATAACGATGACGCAGCCGGATATCTTCATTAACTTCAGCCTGTTCCGTCAATGGGAATGGCGGAGTTTCAGAACTGTTCAAAATAGTCACGCGCTTGGCGATAATTTCGATTTTGCCGCTTTTTAAATCGGTATTTTCGCTGCCCGCAGGACGGGGGTTAACCACACCTTCAATTTGTAACACATATTCACTGCGTACTTTTTCAGCCACGGCAAAACTTTCGGCATCTTCCGGATTACAAACGATTTGCACCAGACCTTCACGATCACGCAAATCAATAAAGATAACCCCACCATGATCCCGGCGACGATGCATCCAGCCTGCAACTTTTACCGTTTGTTCAATCAAAGATTCGTTTACATCGCCGCAGTAATGGCTACGCATAATTATTCCAACATCCAAAAATACTGTTTAACACTACACCATTTATATAGATAAAAAGTGTCCGAAATTTTCTATTCAGTGAGCTGCTGATCCTGACGTTTCTTTTGATAGGCTAGTGAGTTTGGCACCACCACGCCCATCGAAATAATCATTTTCAACCCCTCTTCTACCGCCATATCCAATTCAATAACATCAGACTCCGGCACCATCAACACAAACCCCGAGGTAGGATTTGGTGTGGTCGGAATAAACACGCTGATGACATTGGCAATGGTTTTATCCTGCACCTCACCCAGATCATCCGATGTCATAAACGCTAAGCTCCAGACACCTTTGCGTGGATATTCCACCAATAATACTTTTCGAAACGATTTGGCATCTGTTGCCAGCACCGCTTCCATGATTTGCTTAACCGCTGAATAAAGCGTTCTGACCAGCGGGATTCTTGCCAGTAATGATTCCCAGAACGCCACTAATCGACGCCCCAATAAGTTGGCCATTATCATGCCGGTGATTAAAACCAGCGCCACTGCCAGTAATACTCCCAAACCGGGAATATGAAAGCCGAGCAGCCTATCGGGCTGAAATGCGTCCGGCAACAGCAACAGACTTTTATCTAAAAAACCAACTATCGCCCGGACCACTAAAAAAGTGACCCCAAGCGGCATCCAGACCAGCAGGCCTGCTATTAAATATTTACGCATTTAAATTTTTAATGACTGCATCCTGTTCCACAGGTATGAGCTGCGGCAGATGAACTGTCTGAGGTTCCGCTGTCGGCAAGATTCCGTTTTGAACCCGATTTAAAATCTGTTTCATACCAGCCCTGGCCTTTAAGACGAAAACCCGCCGCTGAAATCAGCTTTTTCAAGTTGGGTTGATGACATGCTGGACACTCCACCAACGCATCATCACTGATCTTTTGCAACGCTTCAAAGTTATGATTACAGGCATCACAGCGATATTCATAAAACGGCATGAGGTTACTCCCTAAAAATGAATCAACAAACAACGCTGCTTATAAATGCGGCAAGAAATATTTGTTTCAAGCTTAAAAGGGGTTGATTATACCGAAAATTTGCGAATTCAGTCTTTGGCATTTTAACGTAACTAAATATGGCAACCTACTAAACGGACATTCCTGGATTTTCATATGCCCGGCAGTGCTTTGCTATCCATAATCTTTTGTTGGAAAGTAGGGATCACACGTAATCTTTGCCTAAAAAGTCAGATACCTGCATCAGCTACCGAAAACTCTTTGAATCCAAAAGCGCTGGCTACTATCAATTAAACAGCGAAGCTATCCCTTGCAAATAACTGACTGCGATAATTCACAACCAACCTTAGTAATTGGGTGTAACCAGCAAAAACTGACCGTTCCCCACTCCACAAGATAATTAGGTAGTAATTTAAAATCATCACCCACCAAGTTTCCATCCTGAATTTTATTAAATCATCATCTCTATTGATTTCAGGCAGTTGGATGCGTTCAAATCAGGGAGAGAACATTGTGTTAAATGACACAAATTTTCATTTTTCCATGGACATATCCCACAAACAGTCAGTATAGTCTGGCGTTTTTGTGCTTGTCCTGCCAAGAAAATAGCGTGCTAAAACACGTAACTAAATGTGTTCAGTGTGTGTTCAGCTTCATTATGGGAGACTGGCTCCGCACTGAGGCAAATAACTCAATAAAGAGAGGAAATATTCATGAAATATAGTAAATCACTGATCGCGGCTGCATTAGGTGCTGCATCTTTGTTTTCTGCGGCTGCAATGGCTGAAAATCATGTTGTATCAGCATCACTAACTTCATTTGACCCAATGGTTATCAAAGTTCAACCGGGTGATACTGTATCTTGGGACAAAATGAATGGTCATCTGGTCAATACTACATTCACCGATTCAGACGGCGAACACCAATATATCCCTGAAGGTGCTGAAGGTTTTATGTCCCAAATGGGCGAAAATTTTCAAACCCAGCCATTAACAGTTGAAGGTGTTTACATGTACAAATGTGATCCTCACTGGGGTGCTGGCATGGGTGGCTCTATTATTGTTGGTGAGCCAACCAACTTACAAGCTATCGTTGATTCAAAACCAAAAGGTGCACTGAAACGGCTTGTGAAAAAAACACAAAAAGCTGCTGGAGAGTAACACTTACTCTGCCTTTTCCGGCTTTTCTAAAGCCCGCATGAAAATGCGGGCTTTTTTGATCCAAAAAATTCCTTGCTATGCTAAAATTTAATGGTTTTATCTCAGCAATCCCAAGGCATTGATGCTCTGCTGGATTCACATTAAATAACATATCAGGGGATATTCATCTGATGAGTGACACTATAGATACTGGCAAAAGACGGTTTTTAACAGCCGCAGCTAGTGTAGTAGGCGGTGCTGGCGCAGTGGCTGTAGCCATTCCTTTTGTATCATCCATTGCACCAAGTGCCAAAGCTGAAGCGGCTGGTGCTCCAGTACAAATTGATATCAGCCAGCTGGAACCCGGCCAATTACTAACGGTTGAGTGGCGTGGAAAACCGGTATGGATTTTCCGCCGTTCAGAAGAAATTTTGAATGCGCTTACAACCTTAAATGATGATCTGCGTGATCCACAAAGCGAACAGACCCAACAACCTGAATATGCGCAGAACGAAACACGTTCTATTCGTAAAGAAGTCATGGTAATGGTCGGCATCTGTACTCACTTAGGCTGTTCCCCAACCTACCGACCTGAAATAGCTCCTGAAGATCTTGGCGCAAATTGGAAAGGTGGATTCTTTTGCCCCTGCCATGGTTCACGATTTGACTTAGCCGGACGGGTTTTCCAAGGTGTTCCTGCACCAAGCAACCTTGTCGTCCCCCCTTACCATTTCCAAGGTGACAATGTTGTTATTGTTGGTGAAGATGCCCAAGGAGCTGCATGATGTCTATGATGGATTGGATTGACGCCCGCTTCCCGGCAACAAAAATGTGGAAGGAACATCTTTCGGAGTATTACGCACCGAAAAACTTTAACTTTTGGTATTACTTTGGCTCACTCGCCTTATTGATTCTGGTTCTGCAGATTGTTACCGGTATCTTTTTAACCATGAATTACAAACCGGATGCGGAACTGGCTTTTGCCTCGGTTGAATACATTATGCGTGACGTTGAATGGGGCTGGTTGATTCGTTACCTGCATTCTACTGGGGCTTCCGCCTTTTTTGTTGTTATCTATTTGCATATGTTCCGTGGCCTGATGTACGGATCCTATAAACAACCGCGAGAGTTGATTTGGATTTTCGGCATGCTGTTATATGTTGTGCTGATGGCTGAAGCCTTTATGGGTTATTTGTTGCCCTGGGGTCAAATGTCTTACTGGGGCGCTCAGGTAATTATCTCCTTATTTGGCGCATTACCGGTTATTGGTGAAGATCTGGCTCTGTGGATTCGTGGCGATTATGTGGTCGCTGATGCCACCTTAAACCGGTTTTTTGCGATGCATGTTATTGCCTTGCCAATCGTATTGCTTGGCTTGGTAGCAGCGCATATTCTGGCTCTTCATGAAGTTGGTTCCAACAACCCGGATGGCGTGGAAATCAAGAAAAACAAAGATGCAAACGGTAAGCCAGTTGATGGCATCCCATTCCACCCTTATTACACTGTGAAGGATTTGGTCGGTGTTGTTGTCTTCCTGTTTATCTTTTCATTGGTGTTGTTTTATATGCCGGAATTTGGCGGCTGGTTCCTGGAAAAAGATAACTTTATTCCTGCCGATCCATTAAAAACACCGGAACATATTGTCCCGCTTTGGTACTTTACGCCGTTCTATGCCATTTTACGTGCGGTGCCAGATAAGTTGTTCGGTGTTATTGCCATGGGTCTGGCGATTGTTGTGTTGTTCCTGCTGCCCTGGCTGGACCGCAGCAGAACCCGCTCTATTCGCTATAGAGGGCCTTATTTCCGTATCGCTCTGGTAGTGTTTGTTATTAGCTTTTTAGCATTAGGTTACTTAGGTACTCAGCCTGCAACGTTTCTTTATACTTTGATGGCTCAGATCTTTACCGTTCTGTATTTTGCTTTCTTTCTCCTGATGCCGATTTACACGAAATTTGATAAAGATAAACCTGTGCCAGAAAGGGTGACGACCAAATGAGAAATCTGATTTTTGCTGCTCTTGTTTCGATATTCAGTGTGTTCTCGACGCTCTCCATTGCAGCGGGGCCGTCATCAAAACTGGATACTGTCGATATTGATTTGACCGATAAAGCCTCTTTGCAACGTGGCGCTCACACGTTCGTTAATTACTGCCTGAGCTGTCATGGTGCATCGTTGATGCGATATAACCGTATGGCAAAAGATCTGGGGCTTACCGATGATCAAGTCACTGAAAACTTGATGTTTGCCACCGATAAAATTGGTGACACCATGCAAATAGCAATGCGAGCTGAGGATGCCAAACGCTGGTTTGGTGTTGTGCCGCCGGATTTATCGGTTATTGCTCGAGCAAGAGGTACGGACTGGTTATATACCTACCTGCGTACATTCTATCTGGATGAGAGTCGGCCAATGGGCACTAATAACCTGGCTTTCAAAGATGTTGGTATGCCACATGTCCTTTGGGAACAACAGGGATATCAGGCTATAGACGAGGATGGTCATTTAAGTGTTGAACAAGAAGGTGCGCTGACTCCTCGTCAATACGATATGATGAGCCGAGATCTAGTCAACTTTCTTGCTTATATCAGTGAACCATCTAAATTACAGCGTTTAGCGCTGGGTAAGTGGGTCTTGCTCTATCTTGCGATATTCTTTGTGATCGCACTGGCACTGAAAAAAGCTTACTGGAAAGACGTTCACTAACGCTACATTCCAAAATATAAGCAGTACAGCTAATGACAACACGTAATCGTAAACCACTGATGACATTGTACTCAGATGTACAATGTCCCTTCAGTCACCAAACCCGTATCGTTGTTCAAGAAAAGCAAATTGATTGTCAGATTGTAGATCTTGTTGATGGCCACTGGCCAGAAGAGGTGGCCTCAGCAAATCCATACGCTCAGGGCCCGACATTGTTTGATCGGGATATCGTGATATTTCATTCACGAATCATTATGGAATATCTTGATGAGCGTTTCCCTCATCCTTCCCTGATGCCTAACGATCCAGGTGCAAGAGCTCAGATGCGACTGATGTTGCATCGTCTGGAAACGGACTGGTTTTCCATGTGGCCTCAATTATCCGGGCGTGATAAATCACCAGCAACCAAGGCCAAAAAAACGCTACGTGAGGATTTGACCGTTCTGGCACCATTGTTCGAACAATACGACTTTCTCATGAGCGACGAATTTTCATTAATTGATTGTTACGTTGCTCCGTTATTGTGGCGATTACCGCATTTGGGGATAAAATTACCTGACTCCGCCAAAGCGGTTGAACGTTATGCAGAAAAAATATTTAATAGAGATACCTTCCAGGCTAGTCTGAGCACAGCGGAGAGAGGAATGCGCTAATGAGCATGTCTTCACAAAAGCCTTATCTAATCAGAGCCATTTATCAATGGTTGCTCGATAACGATTGCACACCCTATTTGCTGGTGAATACGGATTATGAAGGGGTTGTGGTTCCAGAACAGTATATTCGCGATTCGCGCATCGTTCTTAATCTGGCGCCCGATGCTATCGACGGCCTGAATATGGACAATGACTGGGTAAGTTTTTCAGCAAGATTTTCTGGCAAGGCGATGAATTTATTTATTCCGGTTATTGCCATTCAGGCGATTTATGGAAAAGAAAATAACGAAGGTATGTTCTTTCCAGAAGAAGAGCATCCCACGCCTCCACCGCCAACAGCTAAAGAACCAGGTAAACCAACCAATAAAACGACTAATGGCAAGCCAAGCTTAAAACTGGTCAAATAGTTTAAAGCTTGTATTTCTCCATACGATAACGCATTGCCATACGGGTTAATCCAAGCTGTCTCGCCGCTCTGGAAACATTACCTGAACTTCGTTTCAAAGCCGTTTCCAGTAAATATTTTTCCACCTGATCAAGTGTCATTTTTTCGAACTTGGAGCCCCCTTGTTCGTCTTGGTTGTCACGGCCAAATGCTTTCAATGACAAATCATCAGATTCGATGACACTCTGTTTACAGAGCATTACGGCTCGCTCCAAAACATTCTCCAGTTCACGGATATTACCAGGCCAATCATATTGTTGCATTTCACGCATTGCATCATATGCGAGTCTTGGTTGTTCGACACCATAACGTTTGGCAAATTGCTCGATAAAAAACTGTGCAAGTTCCGCTATATCCTGTTGGCGTAACCGTAGCGGTGGCAGCTTAATCTCTACAACATTTAACCGAAAATACAAATCAGCTCGAAACTCGCCCGAAATCACTAATTGATGAAGGTCGCGATTGGTCGTAGCAATAATATGGGAATTCACCGAAATTTCTTTGCTGGATCCCAGTCTGCGAAGCTGTCTACGCTCTATGACATTCAGCAGTTTGGTTTGAGTTGATAACGATAATTCTGCAATTTCATCCAGTAATAACGCTCCATCCTCAGCGACTTCAATCAAACCGGGACGAGCAGGAGAGTTGGTTTCAAGGGTGCTGGGTGACTGACCGAATAACTCAGCTTCGATTGAAGCTTCCGGTAATGCAGCACAATCGACATGGACAAAAGGCCGATTATGCCGCTGACTTATTTGATGAAAATACCTGGCTAGAACGCCTTTGCCACTGCCTGTTTCTCCGGTAATTAATACGACAGGGGTAGTATCCTTATTTTTATCCATGAGCTCAGAGAGCTGTTTTGCCTGCTGCCGAATAGCCAGGATTTCCTGACTAGTACCAATCAAATTAATTGGTTTGTGAGTCTTTTGTTCACGCTGTTCAGAATAATGTAACTGAAGACTGATAGCGTGATTGTGCACCACCTTCTCAATCGTCATCATCAGTTCATCCAAATCCACAGGCTTTTTGAGATAATCTGAGGCGCCGAATTTCATTGCATTAACCGCGTCTTCCAGCTCGCCATAAGCTGTCATCATGACCACAGGCAAGTTCTGCAGTGGATGTCCTGACACACGAATTTCAGCCAGTAAATCCAGGCCATTGCCATCAGGTAACCTGACATCCAATAGCAATACATCGATTGATTCCTGACGTAACAGTTTTTTTCCATCACTGATGTTATCGGCAATTTTGGCTTGATGACCTTCCCGTTCCAGCCGTCGTTTAACCGATTTGGCAAACAGGCTTTCGTCCTCAATTAATACAAAATTAAGCATGTAACATCCTATTGACGAGTCAGCGTTTTATCCAGGTGCAAGGTCAGTGAAACTCGCGCTCCACCCTCCGGAATATTTTCAAAAATCAAATCGCCCTGATGCTGTTTAACCACTTTCTGAGCAAAAGGAATACCCAGTCCGCAATTCAGCTTTTTATGCATTTGGCTGGTCTCTGCCTGAGGCGTTTCGCTAAAACCCGGTCCTTGATCTTCAATCTGCAATCCAATTAGCTGAGGTTTTTCCCAATAATGAATATGAATGGTTGAATTAATGGGTGACACTTCAATTGCATTTTGAATCAAATTGAAAATAGCCTGCTCCATCAGATTATTATCTATATTAATCAGTCTGGCCTCTTGCTGCCAGCCATGACGATTTACATGGATGTCTTTATCATTGAGTTGCAGGGCTGTCAGGGATAAAGCATTATCGGTGAGTTCGGTGAGTGTCGCCTCAACAAGATTGGGTTTTAACGGGTGCAGGTACATCAGTAGCGAGGTGACCCAGTTTTCCAGTCGATCTACCGCAATGATAATGTCTTTCAGCACGACTCGACCTTCTTCATTCGCTTCTTCGATAGAGACTTGTGCGGCCGCACGGATCCCTGCAAGAGGATTGCGTATATTATGAGCGACCAAAGGCACTAGTTCGCCTAATGCGGCTTGTTTTTTGGTTTCTATCAATTTGTCACGATTACTGGCCAATTCGTCAGCCATGCTGTTAATAGCCTGCGAAAGTCTTTGCAGTTCGTCGACACCTGTTAACGGAATATGATGATGAAAATCGCCGGTACTGATTATTTTGGCACCTTGGGTAACATTACGTAGTGGCGCCAGCATATTTCGACGGACAAACCATTTGGAGATAATGAGTAGAACTAATGCCAACATAATTGGCAAGGCTTCGCTGAGCAGCATTTTGCCAAACATCCGTTCATCAGAGTCAGTTAACTGCTGCTGTTGCTGTTGAAGATAGTGCTCGATATCGCTGAAAACCATTTCAAGTTGCTGAAAGGTTTGCTGTTCAAGCTGTTCATCTAACCAGAGTTTGTCATCATTGCTCAGTTTATCGTTATTCAGGAAACGTCGGGTTTCCTGATAAAACTTGTTATAGGCATATTCAATTCTGACGATCAAAAGCGCTTCGTCTGGCGAGCTTGAAAGCGCTTTTAACCGAGTTAGATAAGAATTAATCTGATCAACAAATTGGTAATATTGTTCTACTGCAAGCTCATCATTTAGAAAAACAACATCAAAGACTTCTTTTAGCTGACGATAAAGATCGCCACGTAAATGTTGTACATGAGTATTGATTGAACTTAAACGCAGCGACTCTTCTGAACTTTTCTGCCAGACAAGTGCCCAGTTAAAGCTCATTAAGGCTGTCATGATAATTAACACCACAAAGCTGAGCTCATGGAACCTTAAGGCACCTTGAATGGATTGGAGTTTTTTTAAAAGTCTTTTCATTAAAAAAACGGGCACGAAGGCCCGTTTCATAAATTGTTACCTATCCTTTACTGGGGTTCAAAACCGGTAAATGTGACTTTTTCCTCAACCAGGACTGGGTCACCTTCTTTCCAGTTTTTACCGTCTGGCACAACAGTTTTTAATTGATAAATCTCACCAGGAATTTCTTCCGACATAGTAAAAATATAATATTTGGAAGAATACAATTTATAACGATCATTCTTGGGATCTTTGATATACGGCTGCACGATGTATTGCCATGCTTTTACTTTCTTGCCTTTGTAGTCCACTTCAATTTGCTTCTTGTCAGCCCCTTCAGCAAAAGACCAACGAAGCAGCCGTTGAAAATAACGCCACTCCCCCCCTGTCAACCGATTCATTTCATGAATGTCATATTCCAGAAACAAAACAAAGACACTATTACCCCGTTGGTCCAGGCGTGGTTCGTAGGGGCGTTTATTCTCGCCGGTAAAAAACTCAAAATAGGTATCTGCACGACCAGTATTACGAATATTATTGACCATCATTTCAATCGTGTCAGTGCGGTCCCCATCAACAAAACTGTTTTTAGAAAATTTATATTTCAGCACCCCTGGCTGATCAATATTTTTTAAATGCGCTTTATCAAATAACTCATTATTGATTTCTGACATGCCTGGCGCTGCAAACGCTTTGCCACTTATCAGCAATATTAATCCGAACAAAAAAACGATGTATTGGTTTGTCTTCACTGTTTGTTACCTCATGAATTTTTATAGGTGTTATGCTTAAATTCTTATATTTCAATTTATTATTTTTATTTGCTTATGACTCTACTTGAACGCCTAAAGATTCCCGCAATTGTGATTTCATGCGTATTACTTATTATCGCATGCCAATCGGCAAACACTAATCGAATACTTGAAAAAAACAGTCCATATAATTATCAAGACACACTGGTAAATCTGGACATAGCCATCTCCGAGTATAACTACAGGATAATTCATAAAAGCGAAATTGGTTCTGCGATCCGTGAACGTGGCGATAAAAACTTCCCGTTATCTACTGTCATTAGCTTTTGTAATATTACCCACGCAAAAGAAATGATGTTGATTAATGAACAACTTATCAATGATATGCCCTGCATCATTACTGTTAGGGAAAGCAACAGTGGGGTGATTATTGGCACCAGATTAATGGATGAAAACGTGTCGGATAGAGATCAGGCAAGTTTTGCCGCCCGGATTAATGATGATCTGAAAAAAATAATAGAGGCTACTGTTTTGTAGCCTCTATTTTTCAGCTAATGATTTATTCAAACAGTGTATTAATCGTCATCATCCTTACGCGGTCTTTTCGCGGGGGTCGGACTAACGTTTTCCAAAGATGGTAAATTGTATTCAGCAATAATGGCATCAATCTCATCTTTATTCTGATCGATAAATTTATTCAGCAATTTATTCCAATCTCTATTCGAATAACGAGTTGCCATACTGAAGCTGAATACATGCAACTGACCCAGTTCATTTAATGGATTTACCGTAATAGGCACATCCGATACCTTGGCATAGTAACCGGCTATTGGTCCCCACATCGGGATAACATCAATTTTACCAGCCGCTAAATCCTCTATCGCTCTACCTGGGCTTTCATTTACATCACCGCTCATCAATTGGTAATAAACAATATTCTCCCCCAAGCCCATATCAATTAAAGCTTTGGTAGAAATGGCGCGATCAAACAAACCAATTTTTAAGGGGCCATGTTTTTCATTTACAGCTTTTAAATCTGACAGCTTAGTAATTTCATAACCTTCGCCACTCCGATAAGCAATCGCTTCAATAGAGCTGAAATACGGTTTGGTAGGTAATAGGAAATCAGTGTGTTCGGGAACGCTCATGGCGAGGTCACACATATAGCCACCACGTTCGGGATGTTCTTTTTTAATCGTGTTACGTGAAAAACCAATGCGTTGTGGGAACCAGTAATATTCAACCGGAATACCTAATTTTTCACCTAATAGTGCAGCAATTTTATTATCGAAACCTTCCTTGTTTTTATTGGAATAGGGCATATTGTTAGGATCCGCGCAGACCCTTAATACTTCTTGTCCCTGAATTGGCTTTAAATCTTCAGCATTAACTGCAAACGAGGCACCCATTAGAGCTGACGCCAGGATTGCCCATTTTTGTAGTTTTATCATTCTCTCTTCCTTATTACTTATGGGAATTTGTAAGACATTTCCTATGCCGTTTTTGTTCAAAAAAAAACCCGGCATCTTTAAAAGATACCGGGTTTTAAGGTTTAACTTAAGTATATTTTTTAATACTTAATTGGTCTTACAAGCTAAACACGCTCAGAACACCACCCAGGTTAGTCCAGCTAGACAGTGCACGATATGCACCAACTGCGCCCAGACCATCTGAATCATTTTCCAAACTTGGGATAGCCATACCGATACCAGCCCA